>Ga0209645_1000008_pt1 | contig 100230 bp, 106 predicted proteins | sample ETNvirenome_6_30_FD_184070 | JGI IMG/M metagenome (GOLD analysis project Ga0209645, IMG submission 184070) | Marine viral communities from the Pacific Ocean - ETNP_6_30 (SPAdes) (version 2) | ecosystem: Environmental > Aquatic > Marine > Oceanic | place: Pacific Ocean | collected 2013-06-19
ACAACGACAATTTCATTCGAATTAACTTGATTATCTAAAGCTGATTTAATACAGATATCTAGAGCTTCAGGTGCTTTATATGTTGGTATAATTACTGAAATCATATTTTACTCCAATCAGTTAAAGGTGATAACCATGCTGTTTCACCGTGCGTTGCATAGCCCGGTATAGGTGTAATTAGTAATTCACCTTGCTCTCTTAATGCTAAAAACATTTGAAAATCATTAGGGTGAGTCTCAGAAGTCCATTTTCTTAAAATAGGTTCAACTCTCTTCAACGTACTAACTTTAGCTGCAAATGTCATTGTTGTTGAGTTAGTAATTTTCCAGTGACATGATTTAGTAAGATAAACTCTTGTATCCTCTCCACCTCCTTCACAATAAGGATTACCACCTTTAGAAGGATCTAAATATTTATCGGGATGATCATATAATGAAACAAACGACGCTCCTAAATCAAATCCTTCTTTTAATATCTCATAAGCACCACTTTTATGAATATAATCATTCTCTACAAAATAAACTATTTCATCATCATCATAAGTAAGAGCAATATCTAATGCAAGGTTAAATGTACCTGCACCATGACCTACGTTAACATGCTCTATTTTTACTTGATGTTGCTGTATCATCTTTCTAGTATTTTCAGAAACATTATCAGCCATCACTAATATATCAGCTGTTTCATGCTCATCAAAAAACACCCAACAAAAATTACTTAAGCATTTTTCGTTACTAATATAATTAGGTTTTACTTTATTGTATCCAGTATCTGATATTCTATATATTATCTTCATAATAATCCCTTTAAATTTTCAACATATATTTTTGAAGAAGTAAATGTTGAACCACCTGTAATTGTATTTTCTATCCATTCAGAGTATTTACCATTATCACTCATTAATTGTATTTTATCAAATATTTTTTGTGTATCTAATTCAACTAGCCCAGGAAAATCTGAAAAGTGACCAATCTGACCTGCACCTTTAATTATTACAGTAGGTATTCCTAACTGTATCGGTTTAAAACATAGAGTTGATGGAGCTGCGATTACAATTGCTGACTCACTTATTAACTTATCTATATTATCTGTATTAGCTATAACTTCACAATCTAAAATATTTTTAATATAATTTATTTCATTTTTATAATCAGGGTTATCTAATCTTGTTTTTATCTTTACCTTAATAGGTAAATTATAATGTTTACTTAACTCTCTTACACCACATTTATTTACAAATATTTCATCAAAATTAACTGGAAATATAGATGATCTGCAACCTAAAAAATTTGTAATTAATAGTATATGTTTAGGGTTATGTTTAACATTATTTAATGTATCATTAGCAGGTATTCCACCTAACTTAAAAGTCATACATTTATTATAAATATTATGAGGCTTATCTTCATTTCCGTGAACATTACCTATCATAGGTATGTTTTTAACTTTACATTCTCTATAAAAATTATGAACATTATACTCAGTCATAGCTCTATCATCATCAAATATTACAAACTCATAATCATCTAAATTAATATAGGATAACAAATCTTTATTTATACTATCACCATGAAACTTTACGCCAGGACCTACAATTATATTATCAATATAACAATTATATTTTTCAGTAGTCGATACTCTTTCATCAAAATCACCTACCCATGGAGTTTCAAAGCTATAAAGTCCTATCAAAAATAAATCAATAGAATAAGTTGTTGATAATTCAGGAATTATAGGCCACAATTTTTCAGCTACTCTATGATTAGAAAATAATAGTAATATTTTACGTTTTGACATATCTCATTTCTCTAGGTAATGTGGCAAATTCATCTGTCTGAACTAATGGATTTTTTTGTTGATGAGCTATAAAAGTTTTATTAATAGCATTCAATCTAATATCCTGCATCTTCCATAAACTATAAGCAAATGATATTTGATCTTCTGTATTCCAATCAGAAGTTTCTTTAAACCACATATTATTAAACTCGACTACCTTATCATTGTTTCTTCTTAATAAAATGCCATTTTCAAATAACCCGTTCATAGATGGATAACCTTGCTTTTTATATTCTTCACCTTGACCTATTACTTTTTCTCTTGTATCTCTTTTAGTTCCTGGTCTATTTAACGCAGCTTCTACTTCTTCATAAATACAATTTCTATCTGAATGTTTATGGACAGCAATATCATATTTATCTAAATATTTTTCCATAATAGAAACTGGATCATAAGTAAAATATATTTGATTGTCCATCCACAGCCATGCATCGTATTCGGGTAACAGTTCATGAGGTTTAGTTTTACATAATCTAGCTGTCCATCTACCATCTCTCCAAACATCCATTTTTCTAACATCCCAAAAATCTGATTTTAAGTAATCACTATTTGTATAACAAATATAATCTACTCCTTCTTTAGGATGTTGATATTGTATAACATCACCATATAAATAATCAGGCTTATCGGTAAATAAAGCTGTGTATACTGCTATTTTCATTATCCTATCCCCTTCCATGTTGCACCATTATTAGTATAAAAATGATTACATTTTTGATAGAAACCATCATACAAATATTTATGCCCTTTATCTACCATATCCTTAGCCCAAAATCTATCTTCTTTACCAGGATACCATTCAGGCATCGGATTTTCTATCAAAAAATCTTTATCATAAAAACAAAAAGCATTGTGTAAAAAGTATCTATCTTCAATATCTGAATATAGATTATCAGTTATATCACTAGTAAAGTGACTCCATATATATCTTTTTGATATTTTTTTACCTTTATAAATAGGTGTCTGATTACCAAATACAGCTACATAGTCATCTCTAAACCACTGATTAAGCATTTCAATATTAATAGTAGTAATCTGTGAATGAGCAGATAATACTAATATTCTTTTATTACTAGCATGCTTAACACCTAAATTAATTGATTTACCTGGAGTATAATCATCTATATGTAGAACTTTAATACTAGTTCTATCTTTAAATAAATTTACTATTTGTAATGAATCATCAGTAGAGTTATTATCTACAACTATTATTTCAGGTTGCTTGAAATGATCTATACAGGATTGTATTGCAAAACCTATATGCTCACTTTCATTTCTATTTCTTATTATTACACTAACCATTAAATCTTCCCGCATAATTTAATCTAGAATCTGACTCTGACTCTTGAAAATCATCACCATGAGATATAAACATTTCTTCTCTCAACTTAATATAGTCAGTTAAGTCTTTCATTTGTTCAGGTAAAATAGCAAATTTATTATCTCTACCAGGTAAGTTATTATCTACCGTAAAGTGCTTTTCAACAACTCTCGCTCCTTCTCCTATTGCAACCTTTGCTGATTCTACTCCTTGTATATGATCAGAATAGCCAACTTCTAAACCTAAATCTTTAAGTCGATTCATTCTTAATATATTAGCTTGAGATGGAGAACATGGATATGTCGATACACAATGCAATATATACCAATCGGTAGCACTATCTTCGCTTATACCTACATGTAAAACTGATTTTTCAATCTCTTCATAAGTTGACGTACCTGTAGACATGAATACAGTATCAAAGTTTTTATCACAATATCTTATTAGTTCATGGTTACGAGATTCAAAACTTGGAATCTTTACTTCTTTACATCCTAACTGAAATAATAAAATCGCATCAGATATACTAAAAACACTAGATAAAAATTTTATACCTATACTATCACAATAACTAATTAATTCAATATGATCTTTTTTAGATAGTTCAGCTTTCTCATATATTTCTCTTCTTCCATCAGTATCCCAGCTTCCTGGCTTTAGTCTATCTACAGACCATGTTTGATATTTCGCATAAGTAGCACCACTATCTTTAGCTGCCTTTGCCATTTGTTTTGCTAGTTTCATATCTCCACAATGATTCCAGCCTATCTCTGCTATTACTTTCATTTTATCCCTTTATTATTAAAAATATAATTTAATGGCTCACCATTTTCGTGATTCATTCCACTATCACCTACAATATCAAAATATTTAAGTAATAAGTTTTTACTTTTTTGTGCTGACTCTTTTGTAGCTGGATGATTATTTATTTCAATATAAATTGTTTTAATTTTAGAAAGTATACCTGAAGTTTCAGCATTTGATAAAATCATATATTCACATCCTTCAGCATCGATTTTAACAAGATCAGGTATTAATTCATTTTCATCACATAGTTTAGTAAACTCGATTAAATTTATATTATCTATAGATTCACCACTATAATTTAATGTAGCACGACCATAATTATGTTTTCTACCTTTTGGTAAAGCTGGCATACCTATTGGTACATCATTTTTAGTAATATCAGATAATCCAAAATTAATAGGTTGTATGTTATTACATTTATTCATATTACGCTGATAGAATTCAATATTTGATTTTAAGATATTATATGTTTCAGATAAAGGTTCAAAAGAATATATAGGACAATTCGGATAACGTTCAGCGAGTGCTATAGAAAATCCTCCAACATTAGCTCCAATATCAAATATTACTTTTGGAGTATAATTCATTTTTTTAGATATATCATTAACTTCATTCTTGTAAAGATTACCACCATGAAATATTGATAGTTGATCTATAGGTTGACCATTATATGTTTCGAATTCTAACTTTTCCATATTATATTATTCTCATTTTTTCTCTAGCTTTATCTAGATCTTCTTTATAATGTATATCAGTTGCATCGTCTTTTATACAACCTAATCTTTTACTAACAAACTTATTTTTTAAATGGTAATATTTAAATACTCTAACTGAACCACTTCGCTTAAAATTATGCTCTATAGTAATCACATCATCATAATTATTATCAATTAGATAATCTAAACAGTAATCGAATGAATGTTCTCTGTCAGGATGATCAGGTTGTAATGCTACAACATAATCATATTCCTTTTCTAAATTCTCTAATACATCTATATAAACATCTGTAACTTCAGCATCACCACATAATCTAGCAGGACGCATCATTCCTTGTACACCATTTTGTATAGCTATACTAATTACATCGGTTGATTCAGTAGATATTACAATATCAGGTTTATATTTACTTTCATTAGCATAATTTATAGAATGTTCAATTAATGTAATGTTATTTATCTTTTGAAGATTCTTCTTATAAAGTCTTTTAGAATCTGTCTTTGCTGGTATTATCGCTAGTACTTTCATAATTTATCTATAGCCCATTTATACGCTTTTGTTTGACCTTCATAAGTCATGCCACCTACATGTGGCGTTATAATAATATTTTCACCTTCGTTCATTGCAGAAATAATAGGAGATTTTTTAAGATCATCAAACTCATTTTCTATAACATCAGTTCCATAACCTGCAATTTTATCTTCTTTTAATGCATTTACAATATCTTGCTCGTTTACTATTTCACCTCTTGAAGTATTTATAATATAAGAATTCTTTTTCATATATCCTAATAAATCTTTATTTATCATATATTTTGTTTCATCAGTAACATGAACATGTAATGATATTACATCACATTTACTAAATATGTCTTCTAATGAAGCAGTAAATATTCCAACATCTATATATGGGTCATGAATCATAGTTTCAGCCCCAAAAGCTTTACAATATTTATGCATTATTTTTCCTAATCTACCATATCCTATAATTCCTATTTTTAGATCTTTAACTTGTCTACCCATAAATTGAGTATAATCCCATCCATACTTTGAAACATGCATTTTACCTTCTGGGATTTTACGTAATAAAGATAACATTAATCCAAACGCTAATTCAGATGTAGAAGGAAGATTATTTATTAGTTCCATATCTTTAGTTAATGAATATATTTCTATATTATTCTCTTGACAATACTTTACATCTATATGATTCATTCCGGTAGAGCATGTATTTATTAATCTTACGTTTGTATCTTTTAATAATTCTTTATCAATTATATATGTTTGCTGGTTAGGATTACATACAATTGTATCTATATTGTGTGTTAATAATAACTCTCTAACTTGCTCTTTTGTTGATTCTTCATAAAGAAATACTTTACCTTTAGTTAATAATAGATCAACTATACCTTTTAAATGTGATACTGGAGTTACTACTGCTATTCTCATATGTCAAAACTTTTTAATGGTCCATTTATAGGATCGTGACTATAAAATTCATAAAGTAAAGTATTTTCATATGCATGTTTAACTGATTCAAATGAATTACGACTTCTCCAATCGAATCCCCATCTGTTTTCAAATACTTCTAAATGATTAAATTTACTAAAATAATGTTCTCTTTTTCCATGATCATTAGTTGGTGAGTCTTTAGGAATTCCAAACTCTAATTTAGATCTCTGTTCATGTGCTAGACAGAAATCTGGAAGTACAATATTATATATATTTTTATTCAAAAATTGAAAGCAAATATCATCCCAAGAATGAAACATGTGATAGTCTGAAGTAGGTACAATGTGAGTTTTATATTGTTTAATATTTAACAATCCTGAAGTCCACATTATAGATTCAACTGCAAACGGTTTTTTAAATTTATCGTTATATCGTACTCTAGTGCTTGGCCAATATCTATTAGATCTATAATACATATCTCCTGGTTCTAGTGGTGTTCTTGCAACGTGATGAAGAGGTGTATTGTCTCCATTCCATTCTGATATTTCACGATCATCGTGCAAGATATTAAATCCGATAGCTCCAAAACTTGAAAGATCTTTTTCAGTAACTAATTTATTTAATTTATTAAAAAAATCGTCGGTTTTAGGATAACAATCGTGTGAGAAGTATAGTAAGTAATCTTTATTTAAACTTTCAAAATGATTACATGCAGTTAATAAATTCCATAACATTCCTCGTTCTTCTCTATCTAAATAAGTAATTCCATACTCCCTACATACAGCTTTACCTAATGCTTTTTGTTCATCAGTAGAATCTTCGTCAATATTTAAAATTTGATAACCTGTCGTATCAGTTTTTTTACACCAATTATCAAATAACTCATAATTATTTCTACTAGTAAAAACTATTCCAATTTTTTTATCCATTATTATTCCCTTTATAATATTCTAACCAGTGATCAGCCATTTCTTCCATCATTTCTTTAAACGTATATTTAGGTTTCCATCCTAATTCAGTTCTAATTTTAGTAGAGTCACCTCTTAAGTAAGGTAGTTCTTCAGGTCTTAAAAATTTAGGATTCTGAACAACATAATCTTTATAATTTAAATTTAAATAATCAAAAACTAATTCACACATCTCTCTAACAGAATGAGTTTCCATTGTAGATACTACCCAATCACCAGGTTCATTATGTTGCATCATTAAATGCATAGCTCTAACATAATCCCATGAATGACCCCAATCTCTATATGAATCCATATTACCTAACTCTAACTTATCTTGTAAACCTAACTTTATTCTAGCAGCTGCTTTTACAACTTTATTAGTTACAAAATTACTACCCCTTCTAGGAGATTCATGATTAAAAAGTATTCCATTAGTTGCATGTAATCCATATGCTCTTCTATAATTTCTTACAATATTATAACCAAATACTTTTGAACACCCGTAAGGAGATACAGGATTCATAGGAGTTGATTCTCTTTGAAAATTATCTTCTTCAACAGAAAGACCAAACATCTCTGATGAACTAGCTTGATAAAATTTTGCTGTTGGACATGCTCTTCTATACGCTTCTAATATATTAAGAACACCCAATGCGTTAGTCTGAACAGTGAATTGAGGTATATCAAAACTAATTCTAACATGAGATTGAGCTGCAATATTGTATATTTCATCAGGCTGTATTTGATCTAAAAGTCTTTCAATACCACCTTGATCTAATAAATCACCATAGTAGTTTTTTATTTTATCTTGTATCTTAATTAATCTTACATCTTGATTTTCAGGTGTTGAGTTTCTTCTAACAATACCATGAACTTCATAACCTAGCTCTAGTAAATATTCAGCTAAATATGAACCATCTTGCCCGCCTATTCCTGTTATAAACGCTACCTTCTGTTTCATTACTTTCTCCAATTTTGTTTAATATATGAAAAAGTTTTCATTATTACAACTTTATTTTATTTAATATCTCGTCATTTACAATTGAATATTGTTTGCCACCTATCGTAACATATGCTCCGTGGTGAGGTGGACAAAAACATGCTCGTATTTTTCTATCAATCTCTTCGTGAGAATCATCAGTTTTAATCTCACGAAGTAAATCTAAATCTTTTTTTGATATATACCGACCCTTACTTTGTTTAGTGCGCGGAATAAACTCAGGTGTTTTTTTATTATGTATTATAATATTTAAAACATCTTTAAAAAGAGTTAGCATATATGTATGACTTAATTTAGTCAAAGAATATACTGTGTCAATATCTCGTATAGAAAATTTTATACTCTTTATAATATCTCCAGTATCAAAAGTTTCATCTACAAAATGAGCTGAACATCCCCATTCAGTCAAATTTTCATATAATGCATAATTAAATACACCTCCCATACCTCTCCAATCAGGTAAAGGTGCTGGATGAAAATTAATACACCCTAGTTTAGGGATATCAATTAACTTTTTTGTTATTCTTTTACCCCATCCGTAAGATATAATTAGATCAATATTCTTTAGATCATAACATTCATTTATATCTTCAGTAACATTTATATGAGTCTCTCTACAATGTTCATATAATTTATCCTTACTACTAACAACACAATTTACTATATCACAATATTGTTTTAAATATGAAATAGCTTGAATACCTAGGCAATTATTTGTTCCTCCAGTATGTTTACCTAAAAATATTACTCTCATATCTATCTCGTTTGCATGTATGGATCTAAATCATTATCTAAAATAAATGCTTCTGTCTCACTAACGTTTAATACTTTGCGTATATGTTTACATACATATTCTATTTGCTCTTTTTTTAGTTCAGGGTAAGATGGCATACATAATCCATGATCATAAACATACTTTGAGTTAGGAAAATCATTACAATTATCACTTATACAGTCACAGTTTTTATAGCAAGGTTGTTTATGTATAGGATAAAAAAACGTTCTCGTTTCAATATTATTACCAGCTAAATATTTCATTATACCTGCTATCTTTCTATCAAATTTAATAGCGACTCTAAAAGGTACATGATTAGATAATTTTTCAGGTTCCATTATCTCTATACCACTAACGTCTTTAAGTAAAGTTTTATATGTCTCTAGAATTATTTGCTTTTTTTCAATTATATCATCTAATTTATTTAATTGAGTTAATCCGATAGCGCATTGAATATCAGTCATTCTAAAATTATAACCTATTTCAGGGTGTATAAAAGAGCCACGATTTAGTCTTCCTTGGTTTCGTAAATAAAGTAAATTTTCATAAATTTCTTTATCATTAGTACAAACAAAACCACCTTCACCGGTTGTAATTGTTTTATCTGCAAAGAAAGAAAAACTTGATACATCACCAAATGACCCACAGTGCTTTCCATTCCATGTAACACCTATAGCTTGAGCTGCATCTTCTATAACTTTAAGTTTATGTGAATGAGCAAACTTCATTAAAGAATCCATATTTACAGCAGTACCATAAATATGAACCGGCATGATTGCTTTTGTATTTTTATTTACTAAATTACTACATTTATCTAAATCGATATGTAAAGTATCTTTATTAATATCTACAAACACTGGAGTAGCTCCTACCATTTCAACAGCATTCGCAGATGCTATAAAAGTAAAATCAGGAACTATTACCTCATCACCGGGACCAATACCTAGAGCTTTTAATCCTAAATAAATTGATAATGTTCCATTAGGAGCAAATACACCATACTTACATCCTATTAACTTACATAGCTTATCTGAAAATTCTTTAGCTTTTGGTCCTTCAGTAATCCAATTTGCATCAAAACATTCTTTAATAGATTCATACTCTTCTTTACCTAGATACGGTTGAAACTGGTTTACTTTCATCTTTTAACACCCTTTACATTTAACATCATTAATCTACCATTTTCAAAATCCATATGTGGAATATATGATGCTGAAAAATCATCGTATCCTTCTTGCTTAAATGCATAAAAATCTTGCCAATTATATCTTTCTATATCAATAAAACCTTTACTTAACACCTTAGAAAGAGATTCATAATCAAAAATCATACCATGCAAATCTTCTTCATTTTTTTGACCTCCAATAGTAATTCCAATAATTTTAGATATATCACCACTAGATAAATATTCTTCACATACAGCTTTAAAATCAGGTACACTTATATATAACTCACCACCTGGTTTTAAGATTTTATGCCAATAATTTATTACATCTGTCCAGCATGTATTTCTAAAAAATTTAAGATTATTATTTCTACCAAAATGTTCTAACATACAACAACTATAAATTACATCTACAGTATTTTCTTTGTATGGTAGTTCCATTACATCAGCGACAACGTCTACAGCAGGAGAATTTTGTATATCGATATTAATAAATCCTTCTATACGTCTATCTCCACATCCTAAATGTAATTTCATATTAGTTACCCTCTATAAATGTCTTATCAGCTTCTACACCATAATAAGGTCCATTTTTAAATTCATATATAATAGTATTTTCTTCTAAAACTTCAAAAGAATGTCCAGCTTTAAATACAACAACACAATCACCAGCTTTCATTTCAGTTTCAAGAATCAAACTATCATCTAGATCATAAAATTTTGCAAGAACTTTACCAGATAAAAATACCCATGCTTCCTGTGTTGTATCTGTTACACGTTCAAGTTTATTATGTTTATGAGGTTTAAAGCTCATACCTTTTGGTAATTTTTTTACAGATGCTTGAAGTAGCTCTTCAGCTGGACTTAAGTCAATACGATTCTCAGTAACATCACTTGAACGAATAAGAGATAATAATAATGTATCTTTAGCTATTTTTGAGTATAGTCGGTTCATTCTTAATCCACTCTTCTAAATTTTTTACCGGTTCCCATCCTAATTTTTCTTTAGCTAGAGATATATCACACAACGTAGATGGATATTCTCCTTTTCTAGCTGGAATATATTTACGTTCTGTTCCGTACATATCTACTATTTCATTAATAGAAAAATTCTTACCACGACCTAATTCAAATATTTCAGCTTTAAAATCTTTACCTATACATTTATATAAACCATCAACTATATCATCTACGTGAGTAAAGTCCCTTCTTTGTTCACCATCACCAGTAATAGTTAATGGTTCGTTATTTCTTAATTGTCTTTCAAATATACCTAATACAGTAGAATATTCTCCTTCTTCTAACTGATATGGTCCATAAACATTATAAAATCTACATATTGCTGTACTTAATCCATATACTTTAGAATATAATTCACATAATTGTTCACCAGCATGTTTAGACCAAGCATATGGACTCCCATATAATCCATGATGAAATGAACTTGAACCAGCATATATTACTGGAGTATTATTCTTTCTAGCTAATTCTAAAACATTAAGTGTTCCATTAGTATTAGCATTAATACTTTCTTGAGGTCTTTTCAATGAAGGTTGTATTCTAGCTAGAGCAGCCATATGAAATATAACATCAAATCCTGCTAAAAGTTTAGCTGTAGTATCACTATATTCTAAATTATTTATATCAACATCTAAATATAAACAACCATCTTGCTCATTTTCTTTCTTACCAGTAGAATAATTATCTAATGATACAACCATATGACCTTCTTTTAATAATCTTTTTATTAAGTTAGTCCCTATAAAACCAACTCCTCCTGTAACTAATATTTTCATTATATTGTCTCGTAAAATTCGTTCTGTTTTTCTTGTCTACCTATATTTTTAGGATGATACAGTGCATACTTTTCTTCTGCTGGAAGATTTGCAAATTTAGTATAACCTTTTAACTGTTCATGTACTGGTTTTATCCAGTATATTTCCTCTTTATTTCTATAGATTCTCATTTGCCAATCAGGAAAGTTTACCCATCCCATATCATCAACTCTCCATCCCCATTTTGCAATATGTGCATCAGTAATACCTGCAACAGTATTTACTCTTGGTACCCAAAATGCTTCAGTATCTTGATTAGCTTCTAATATAAAAGGAAGTGCTTCGATTAAATACTTACTAGGTAATTCATCTGCATCAATTTGAAATATCCAATCTCCATCGCATTTAGTATTTAAATTATTTTTATATGCAGCAAAGTTTTTACTTAATGGAAACTCAACCAATGAATATTCAGACATCGGCCTATTTTCAAATCTCTCACATATATTAATAACTTGATCAGTTGCAGTACTATCCATTTGAACGACTACTTGATCGCTTTCTCTTTTATGTTCGAATAAGAATGTTAATAATTTTTCTATTTCTTTATGCTCATTGCATACTGTAATTGCGTAACTAATTTTCATATTATACATCCAAAGTTTTATTTAATTCTGGTCCAAAGTCATAATCTAATAATTGAAGACCTGACACATTTTTAAGAATTAAAGTTCTATAGCTATTATTTAATTTTAAAGCTAGTGCAGGTTTTACTCTACCTTCATAAATTCTTCGAGTAGAAGCTGCCATATTTATTTTTGCTAAATCTACACCTCTAGCTTTTTGAAATCTAGGAATATATCTTACACCAAAACCTTTAGCAAAATCTCTGAAAGCTTGTAAAGGTATTTCATTCATACTTAAAATGTGTAGTTTATTTTCCCATAAAGGGTTAAGTATAGTAGCTGCATATTGTCTACCTTCACCATTTTTAGTTTTATATCTTAAAAAACATATCATTCCTTTTTCCAACTGACTAGCCGTAATAATATGTCTTGTCATACCTTGTTTTAAATGTACTGCTAACATTATTGCATCCCTAAATAAACTAAAGCTTCTTTAAATTCATCAAACTGTTTAGCTTCTTCTAAACCTACTCTAGTTTGATAATACTTACCTGGACTATTAGGTATAGGATATTTACTTTGCTCAGAAATATCAACGTCAACTATAGGAGCAACAACCCAGCTATAATTATCTACTTCACCATCTGGAAATAATATTCCGGCTGGTAAGGTTATAGTAGTAAGATACCAAACTCTACCATTTTCTGTCTTTTTAGTATCTTTTATTAACTGAGTTACTGTCTCTTCGTATAGTTTTATTTCATTACTATCAACAGTAAATGCTTTTCTTGTAAAATATCCAGTATCAAGATCTAATTTATCTTCACCTTCATTAACTATATTACTCATTTACTTTCTCCAATTTAGGTAATTTTAATTTAGGTAACTTCAAAGGTGTAGCTTCAGGAACGTTTTCTTTGATTATTTCAGCAAACTTCTCTTCCATATGTTGTAATGTAAAATTATCTTTAACATATTTTCTCTGCTTTCTTGATACTTCTAAATATTGTTTATATTTCTTATAAACATTTTTTAATAATTTAGAAGCGGTACCATAATTTACATAAAACCATAAAGCACCTTCTGAAAAAATACCTTTTTGTAAAACGCTTTTATGAATCTCTTTTAATTCACCGGGTAACAAATGTGAATACTTTAGAAAATCTATATGACCAGACCAATTAGAAGCTATCGTTGGTTTACCAGTTACAGAAAACTCTAACAACGGTCTTCCAAATCCTTCACCGTGAGTAAATGAAATCATAGCTTTTATTTTAGGATGATTATATAAAGAATTCATTTCTTGTTGAGTTAAATCACCATGTAATAAATAGATATTAGGTAATTCTTTATCACCAAATTTAGATCTAATAGATTTTATTCTTTTAAGCATTTCAACTCTATCAATTACACTAAATGTTGCACTACTAGTTTTAATAACTAATGCAGGTTTATTTCTCATATTTTTAAACGATTCAATAAATGTAGATAAAGTACTCCCTATATCTTTTCTATCGTGACCGAATTCACCTTGAAGCCAATGACCAACAACTAAAAAGCAAAAACTCTCTTTAATATCATTCATTCCTTTTATTTCTACTAGTTTATCAGTTTCAGTTTTATCAAATATATCTGTATCTAAACCTTCAAATAAAACATGTACTGGCTTATTTACTTGTAGAGTGCCTACTATATTGTTTTGGTTATCTTTAGTATCCCATTTAGTTTGCTCAAGTGTATTTTTAGAGTGTATAGAAGGAACAATAATCATATCCATTCTATTACAACCTTTAACCCAATCAGGCTCTATTCTATTAGATTCAATACCAGCAGTAATTCCTATATTCATTGTTTTACCAACTGGTTGAAATTCATTAGGAACAGTTACTTGAATCCATATATCAGGTTGAGCTTTCAACATATTATTTTCTAAAAGATATTTACTTAACTCTTCTGTCATCTCAGTTCTAGGACAAGTACCCCATCTTTGATCTAAAATTTTAACATCAAATCTATCCATATTAATTAAACTTCTAATTAAATCTCTTGAATGATCACCATACCCACTTCTACTAGATGCTGGACAGCTTATAACTAATGTTTGTTTCATAATAAAATTCCTCTCTTAATCTCTGCATTTGGTATACTTGTATCAATTAACGTATACTTTTCAGTAGGTTTAAAATTATCAATACACGTATCTATACTTTCACTAAATAGCTTACACATATTATCTTTAGTAAATCCATTCTCTATTGCCCACTCTCTACCTTTTAATCCTCTCTTTACTCTCTCTTCACTTTTCATATTATACCAAAATTTAAGCCCATCTGCAATATCATTAACTGATGGTCTTGAATCATAGATATAAGGTGTAAGAGGTGAACCTTGTAAGTTTAACTGAGGCCACAGAGCATATGTCCATTCACCATACTGTTTAGATATTTTACCTGTACTATTACTAGGAGTATCTTCAGTAAAGTCATTTACAGATATAGCTCTATCACCATCTTTATCAGAAACTGTAAAGCCCATTTGATCTTGAAGTCCACCTAGAACCGTTGTAATAGTTGGAGTACCAGCCATAAGTGATTCCATATGAGATAATCCAAATCCTTCAGCAGAAGAAGGGTTACAACAAACGTCAGCTAAATTATAAAGATAATTTAACATTTTAAAATCTAATTTTTGTGAGCTGAATGCGACAGGATATGGACATAATGCGTTTACTAGAGCAGGTAAATCAGTACCATGTTGATCAACAGGATCAGTATGAAGTACTAAAAGACATTTTTTTGCTTCTTCTTCAGGTAGTTCATCACACATCTTAGTAAACGCTAAAACTAAATCAGATACTCTTTTTCTATGTATATTTCTACTATTGAATAGAGCGATAAAATTAGCGTCGAATTTATCTATTTGCTCTTTAAATTCAATAAATCCAGCATCTAATTTATCGACTGGAAAATATACTTTTTCATCGATTCCATGAGGAACATAAGTAAGATCTACCCCTTCTACTCTAGGCTTATTTACACATACATATTTATTAATTGCATATGTTTGTTTAGATATAGCCATCAAAAGATCACAAGATTCATAGAACGGTTCATTCCAATGAGGAAAAGGTAAGTCATCCCAAATATTATAATACATAATAGGTATATTTTTTCTTAATTCATGCTCCATTTGATATAGCCATTGCCAAAATCTTGGATCAGTAAAGTGAACTATACCATCGATAGGACCTTCTATATTCATTACCTGTCTTAATATATCTTCATTACCATATCCATCTACTGGATATATTTTAACGTATGCATCATTAATACCTAAATTTTTATTAATATCTTTTGATACATCAAAAACCTTCCCTGCTTCAGGGTGTTTTACTGCTCCTCCTATCTGTATCCAGTCGTATTTATGTGCTGTTCCTACAACTAATGAATTAGACATAGTCCCAACACCGGACGGAATTCTAATATCATCAGATAAAAGTATAAACCTTTTCTTTTTACTCATAACCTTCTCCTATTTTTTATTGATAAGCTTTCTAAATTTTTCATCGCTAATATATAATTCAACAGCAGCATTAACTAACTTTTGAAAAGTTATATTATGCTCAATACACATTACTTTGAAAGCTTTATGATTAGTCTTATCAACATTAACTGAAGTTAATAACTTATTATTTCGTTCCATAACCATTTCTCCTATTGTATATATAAATATATGTATATACAATTAAACTATGACATAATGACAACTTTTTTTCCTTTTTTTCTAGCTTCTTTAATGGTATATAAAGTACCATTTGAGTCATCAGTCATAAATGCAATTAAATAATCTACATAGTTAGCTAGCATTTTATTTCTCTGGAAAAAGTATTTTGTACTATACTCTTTACCATAATATGCGTCATGTAATGCAGAATATAAATTTCTATTAGTATGAGCTGGATTAAATTCTAAATATTTACAATCTAATTCTAAAGCAAATTTTTTAGCATATTTATCAGCTCCATCTATACAGCCACCTGAAACAATAGTAAGCTCATCTTTAAATTTATTTTTTAGCTTCCATACCATTTCACGAATTTTTCTTTTATTTTCATATGTACGTGAACCAATTATTCCTACTCGCATAATCTCTCCTTAACAGGACATAAATCATGTCGATCTTTAAACTCACAATACTTACAATTTTTTCTATTTTTACCAGCAACACCTATATGATTACGTTCAAGATTATAAGAGCCATCTTCGTTAAACGCGTTGCTTACAAACTCATCTACAGATCTATTTATCTTATTAAGAGTAGGCTTACCAGATGCAGGGGTAAATATTTGAACTCTCTTCTGAGGGAAATCAGTATTCTCCCATAACTTACGTTTTACTATAAAATATTCAACTCTAATATTATCTACTGGAACATTAAATTGCTTTGCATAGTAAGACTTATAAAGTACTAATTGAGCAGTTTTAGTCTTATCAGCTTTTTGATACTTATTCCATCCCATAGTAGAAGTTTTTATATCGATAATTTTATAAGTATTATCTCTTTTATCTTTTATTATTAGATCTATATAACCTTTAAACTTAACATTCTCATTAACAGACATAGATATATTAAGAGGAGTTTCAACACCGATAAGTTCATGATTACGTTTCTGAAAATAAGCACCTCTATTTTTAAATATAAAATCTAATATAAGACATCCTTGCTCATAAAATTCACCCATCTCTTGAGCGTTAGTAAAATCTTTTTCATTACCCATAGCTAAAGCTTTACGATATTCTTTAGCCATATAGCCTTTCAATATTTTATTCCAATCTTCTCTATCAGCAGCTGCTGCAGATTCTTCATACATTATAGTAAGATAAGCCTGAAGAGTTTCATGAAAAGCTGAACCAAATAGAGTATAAATAGACTGAGAATACTCAGCTAATTTATCTACATAGTTAAGTTTCCACCTCTTCGGGCAGTTAGCATACATTGTATACTGCGAATATGATATTTTACTTCCACTTGCCATTGCTTACTATTTGTGCTATTATTCCATATATTGATAGATCCTGAAACGTATCTTTTATCGATTCAGTTTTAACATTAGCATTCTTTTTAAATAATACTAGCTGCTTTAATCTATTTATTTTATCATTTATTCTAAACCAAAGTCCAGTCATTGCAACGTGAACTTCTTCTTCAGTATCTAAATTAGTACCAACTGATATATTACCTTTACCGTAATCCATCATTTTACTAGCAAATAATTCATACTGTTCTAATTGTATTCTTTCATACGCTTTCGCTATTTCAGGATAAGTCTTTTTTAATTTATCTCTACTATTTGTTACTGCATCTGGATGTTTAAAATTACTCATATTAATATCTCCTTATTTATCTTCATACTCTCTAATAGAGCATGTTCTTTAGCTTTTGCTTCTAACATAATATCAATATCTAATCCATAAGTATTGATAGGTTGTTTACAATAATCAGCATGAGCAGTAGCTCTTACTTTATCATACTCGTTTTTTAGTTTACTAAAAGTAGGCCAATCATCTAAATCATCAAAATCAATATTATTATTCTCACACATTTCCATAAGAGATTTTTTCTTCTCTTCTCGTCTAGATTCTGAGTAATGAGTACATTGCGTTACATTATCAGGCCAAGTAGTAGCAGCTAAATGCAAAGCTTCTTCCTCAGTTAATCCATCGGTATGAAACTTATGATGAAAGTAATCAAACGTAATCGGTATACCAATAACAGTATAAAAGTAATCGTATAACATCTGAACAGACCACATACCAGCCTTATCATCATTTTCAATAACTAATCGCTTCTTAAGATTATCAGATAAAGACATCCAAGCTTTAATCCATCTATCAGCAGTAGCTTGAGCGTCACCATACATACCACCGATATGAATATTAATCTTATTCTCAAACGAAGGTTCAAATCCCATCATATCAAACATCTCACTATGACGCTCTAATCCAATAATAGATTTTTTAACTACGTCAGGATTAGGAGACCCTAATACAGTAAAAGGTCCAGGATGAGTAGTTAAACGATGACCATGCTTTCTAGCGTATTCACCGGCTTCAAATAAAGCATTACATATCTCATCATATTGAGGTAGTTTTTTAAGTTCATAATGATCATGCCAAGGTATAAGTTCAGAACCTACCCTGAATAATCTAATACCAAAGTCTTCGTTCCACTTCAAATAAGTTAACAAATCTTTAGCGTTCATCAAAGCTCGTTCACCAAGTAAATGGTAGTTATCAGGCCACCAAGTAGCTTTACGAGCAGTTCTAGAGGTTGTAATCGGTCCACCTAACTTCTTCGGGCGACCAGTTAACCCCATATTTACACATGCGTATCCTATTCTCATAATTAATTTTTATTTAAATATACGAAATTTATTTCGATTTAGCAACTTTTTTACCTTTAATATATCTAATAAATACTTTCTGTTTAGGTAGTAAGTTAGAAAGCATTTTGTAATGTAACTTTTTAGGTAATGAATAATATTTTTGTACATGATCTATTATCCCTGTGTAATGTTTATACATTGATAGCCACCTATTCATCATATATGGATTATAAGATTTCCAATCAGATTCAGAATAAGTATCTGGATTAGCTTTTATATGCGTTACATTTGCAATATGTTGAAATATAGTTTTACTCACTATTTAATTCCATTTCTTTAGGTAAAAACATATCATTTATATGCCCACAATCAGCACATCTATATATCTGTAAAGGTATTAGATTAGCTTTACCTGTTGGTGATAAAACAGCGGATAATTTTTTAAATAAAAAAGTAGGTTCAAAGCATTGTGAACCACATTTATCACATACTACATCTTCTAAATCGCTAGGATTTATATTCATATTTAATCCTGGTTTTTCTCTTTCCATTATTTACACTCCTGTAATAGTTTATAAAACATTCCCATAATATTAATCTCTTTATCAACTGAGAACGCTGATTGATATTGAGCTTCAGCAAGTATAAGTATACAAGCAGCTATATCTTTAGCATATTCATCTACGTTATCGAAAAGATACCTATACATATCTTCGAAGTTCTTAACTTGACTATCAGCAATAATTTGACGAATTTTAGTAAATGATTTACCTGTTTTAAGCTCATCTAAAACCTTAGTCATATAATCCATTTCTAGTAAAGATGCTTGATCTATAATTATCTTACCATCTACTATCTGACGCTGTAAAGCATTTATTGATCTTCGAATATCAGGATAAGTAGAATTAACTATAGTTACAATAGCTTCTTTATCCTCGACTATTGTTTCACTTTTTGTAATAAAAAGTAAACGCTCGGCGACATCTTTTCTAGACGGTGGAGTAACGCCAAACACTTGACATCTACTCTGAACCGGATCTATAATCTTCTCAACATAATTACAAGTTAAAATAAATCTAGTATGTCTAGAAAAAGTTTCCATTATATTTCTTAATGCTGCTTGAGCATTAGGAGTCATATAATCAGCTTCATCTAATATAACAACCTTAAGAGGGCTAAATCCAACACTACTAGAAAACTCTCTAATTTTATTTCTAACAGTATCAACATTATTTTCATCAGATGCGTTTATATAGATATAATCACATTCTATATTTTTAATAATTAATTTAGCTAAAGTAGTTTTACCAGTACCAGCTTTACCATATAAGAGTAGGTGAGGTATATCACCATTTTTTAGATATACCTCTACCTTACTCTTAATAGAATCATTACCAATATAATCTTTTAATTCAACAGGTCTATATTTTTCAACCCACAAAGTATTTTCTTTATTTATCATACTCTAAATATAAGAAAATTATTGCATCATTCCAAATCCTCCTGCAGGTAATTCATCTTTTTTATCAACCTCAGGATCATTAGTAATAACACATTCAGTAATTAACATAGTACCAGCAACTGATACTGCTTTTTCTAAAGCTGTTCTAGTAACTCGAGTAGGATCTATAATTCCTGCTTCATACATATTACAAGAATCTCCTTCTCTTACATTCCAACCTGTTTCAGGTTCACAAGGAGCCAACATAGTCCAAGTAACTTCACCATTAATACCAGCATTTTCACATATAATATTAAACGGCGATTTACAAGCTTTCATAATAATATCAAACCCTTCTTTCTGGTCACTATTATCGAACTTAAGTTTATTTACTCTTTCTAAATCTTGTACTGATCTCATTAAAGCAATACCACCACCTGGTACAATACCTTCGTCTACAGCAGCTCTTGTAGCAGCTAATGCATCTTCAACTCTATCTTTCTTTTCTTTTAACTCTAATTCAGATCCTGCACCAATTCTGATAATAGCAACACCGCCGGATAATTTTCCTAATCTATCTTGATAATTTTCTGTTTCATAAGCTGAATCGCTGTTATCAATTAAGGTTTGAATTTCTTCTATTCTATCTTCAATAGCTTTTTCATCACCAGCTCCATCAATAATAGTAGTTAATCTATTATTACAAGTAATTAATCTACAAGTTCCGAATTCATTTCCAGTAACTTTCTCAAGTTTCATACCCTTTTTAGTTGATACAACTGTAGCACCTGTAAGTATAGCAATATCTTCAAGAGTATCAGTTCTTTTATCTCCGAATCCAGGAGCTTTAACAGCAGCAATATTAAGAGTACCTCTTGCTTTATTTACGATTAAACCAGCTAAAGCCTCTCCATCGATATCTTCTGCAATAATAAATAAAGGCTTACTTTTTGAAATACAATGTTCAAGGATTTTAACTAATGGTTTAAGAGAACTAATTTTACCATCATAAAGTAAAATATATGGATCTTCCATTTGAACCATCATCTCTTGTTGATTGTTAATAAAATAAGGAGATAAATAACCTCTATCGAATTGCATACCTTCTACAGTTTCTAGTGAATTATCAGCAGTTCTTGATTCTTCTACAGTAATAACACCGTCAGTTCCTACAGTATCCATAGCTTCAGAAATAAGCTTACCAATCTCTTCATCGTTATTAGCAGATATTTTACCTACTTGATAAATTTCATCATTATCACTTACGTCTTTAGAAATATCTTTAAGTCTAGTTACAACTTCTTTAACTGCAATATCCATTCCTCTTTTTAATTCTATAGGGCTAGAACCGTTTTGCACTTTTCTAAATCCTTCTTTAAGAATAGAATGGGCTAAAACTGTAGCAGTAGTAGTACCATCACCAGCTTCATCATTAACTTGATTAGCTACTTCTTTTACCATTTGTGCACCTGCATTTTCTAGCGGATCTTTTAGTGTAATTTCTTTTGCTACACTCACACCATCTTTAGTAGAGTGATATTCTCCGTGAGATTTTTCTAGAACTACATTACGCCCTTTAGGTCCAAGAGTTGCAGAAACAGCATCAGCTAATTGTTCTACACCATTTAGTAGTTTTAATCGAGCATCAGCTCCGAAATCTAAATTTTTACTCATCATTTGTCTCCTCTGTTAAAATTGTTAAAATATCATTTTCTTTTAAAACAAGGTATTCATCACCTTTATATTCTATTTTTTTAGCACCAAATTTAGGGTATACTACAATATCACCAGGACTAGTTTGCATTTTACAATAACCACCATCTAACATTATAGCACCTGGGCCAACAGCAATAACCTCGCCTCTAGTAGATTCTTCTTGAGCGATATCTGGTAAGATAACACCTCCATCAGTTTGTTCGTTACTTGCTAACGATTTAACTACAATTTTGTCTCCAACTGGTTCAAACATAACTTTATTCTCCGTCTATTTGTTTGTTAACTAATAAGTACTCAGACTCATATAAATTATTTTTAAATTTTATTCTAGCTAATCCTACTGGACTAATTTCAAACGTACCTTCTGTACCTTTATTTGCTACTAATATTTCTCTAACTAGATTAGAAGAGAAGTGTATAGTATTAATATCAGAATCTGTTTCTATATCAAAACTAATTCTATTTGTATTAGTATTAGAGTATCCAAACATTATTTGTTTACCTATAACATCTGCTTCGATAGTAAAAAAATCACTATCAGGTAAAGCACCATACGACTTTACAAATCTATCAACAAAATGATCAGTTATTTTAATAGTAGCAGTAAACGAAGGAGTCATTTTCAATGAAGGAACTTTAGGTATTACATCTAAATCTGAAAGTACGTATGAAAAATTAGTAAATTTATCCCTAAACATTAAACTAGTTTTAGATGTAGAAACATCCATATCATCTTGTAAAATAGTTAACATTCTAATTAACTGAGAAGTTTCAAAAATACCTATCTCACCGTCAGTAACATTACCTACTTTACCTTTTATTGTACCTTTTAGAGTTTTATCAGTAGACACAAAATTAGTAATCAGAGTATCATTGTCTGATTTCCATTTTACTGATTCTACATTACCTCCAAGAGAATATCTGCTAATAAAACCTAATAGTTCTTTTTTATTCATATCATAACCTTTTTATATATTATAAATATAAGAAAATTTACTCAAACCTCCTACGAGAAGTCGAAAAATTTATGTACTTGTCTCATTGATTCAGTAGGTATATCACCCCATTTCATAGCACTATAAAACGCACCTAATTTATTATTTAACTCTCGTGTAAATATCATTTCATAATCTATATACTTTTTAATAAAATCTTTTACATTATCAGGGTCGTCATAATTTTTGAAAGCTATAGCTCCTAAGCCAAAAGGATTTTGACGTAAATATACCCATTTTATTTTATCACCACTTCTAATTTCTCCTAGCTGAGTGTTATCAGTTCTACGTAGCATATTATTATATGCAACAGCAGCTTTCACATGAGCAGGAGCTCCTTTAGATAATTCTATCAAATTATCTTGATCTTTAAATATATGTTTTTCAATATTCTTAACACCGGTAGATTTAGCGATATCTCCTATATCCATCTTTTTCATTTCATCTTTAAAATCTAAAACCATTTCATCGATAGCATCTTGAGTTTTATTTTCTAAAATACCTTTCAATACATCAGCCATAAAAGTTCTCATAGCAGTAGGAAAATTAGACCTTACAACATCAATACCTTTTACATCTAATTTATCAACAGTATGACCTTCGACGTTGATTACCCATTGAGCATAACGCTTTTTAGCAATCCATAATCCAGCTTTAGCAATATTTTCTTGCTTTATATCGAATCTATGTTCAGTAACACCATGAATACGTTTAGCATATAAATCATACATACGATTAATAAAATCTTGTACTTCTTCAGTAATCGGAAATATAGCTTTTGTCATAGCTGATTTATCTTCATGATCTATATTAGGATATCTATGCAATATAAGAGGTTTAGCAGAAAAGAATACTGAATCAGTATCAGTATAAATACAATAATCTTTATTATCTGTTCCTAACTCATCGTTATAAAATTTACTACCAAATTCACCGGTAGCTTTAATAAGTTGTTGACCTGTAAGAGTTACAGCTTCTGCATTATCTATATCGAAAAATCTAAACGTTTTATTACCTAACACACCATACATACTATTAAGTAGAATTTTAGTCGTATATTGAAGTTGATCAAAATAAGCAGCTTTAGCATCGTTACCTTCTTTCTCATATTTCTTACGTAAATTTTTATATTCTACTCTTTCATCAAACCATCTATCTAATATCGAAGGTATCAGTCCAGCACGTTCAGTTTTATATATAGCACCATTAGATGCTATAGAACATTGCTCCATAGATAATAGCTCTTGAAGATCTTTAGTAGATAATTTTTTATATTTACCATCGATATGCAAAGTCCACTCTCTATCTTTTTGCGCTCTCCAATCTTCAGTACTAAAATCATCGATAACTCCTAATTTAGTTTCAGGAGATATATTTAGAGTCATAATAATAGAAGGGTAGAGAGAAGTAAGATCTAAATCGTAGATCCATTCGTAACGACCCGGGTTAGGTACTTTTACAAAAGCACCAGAAAACTTATTCTCCTTAACAACATTATAAGGCTTATTCTGAGTTACAATACCTAATCTTCGAGTATGAGTAAGTATAGCACCTTCTTGATATGCAGAAGTAATATGAATTTGCTGATAGGGTATGTGACCTTTATGACATATAGTTCTACATAGATCAATAAATTTTAGCTTATCATCTAATCGTTTCACAATCTCAACATCATTCAAGTTATAATCTATATACTTGTTAATATCTTTTTCAAATAAGTCATCTAGATTACCTTCATATTCAATCTTACCTAAATCTACTTCATATTTACCAATAGCATCTAATCGATAAGAAGGTTGTTCACCCATAGTAAATTTTTTATATAAAAGCATATAATCTAATATAGATACACCTTCAATAAACCATTTACCTATTCCTTCTCTATAGTTTATTCGACCAACGGGGCTTAATGCCCTTTCCGCGCCTCCCCCGAGAACACGGGCAACGCGATTTAGTAGGTAAGGTATATCGAAGCCTTCAATATTCCAACCAGTCATAATATGAGGTTGAATTTGCTGAAACTTTTCGATAAACGTTTCTAATAACCCTTCCTCAGTTGCAAAACTCAATATTTCTACATTACCGTTAACTGAGTTCTCAACTCTATTATTTTCATCGAGAACTAAAACGCAATATTCATCCGCTAACTTTTCATGCCACGCAATAGCAGTAATCTTATTTATAGGATTCTGCCAGTCAGGAAATCCATGAAGTATCTCAGTCTCAATATCGAAATTCATCTCTCTATGACCAATACTAGGTTCATCGGTATCACCATACTTATCGATTAAAACTCTAGTTTCTAAAGGTACATCAGTCTCATAATATAAATGTTGAGTCTCTGGATGTTTAGCAGCTTCACCTACTTCTTTAGTTACTTTAATTTTACGAACCCATTTACCATCGATAGCTTTTTTAGCACCACGAGGATCTTTAACATACCCATACAAATAAGGATTTAGAGATTCGACTATATAGCCTTCTCTATCATCCCATAAATGAACTTTACGTTTATTTCTATCTATATAAATACTTTGATACACTTATACTAATTCTTCTACTATACCTATAACTTCACTAATAACTAGCAATATAACAGCAGCTAAAATACTATACGGGATACATATATACCCAGCAATACGTATTCCTGATTTTATAAAACTAATTAATTGATGTAATTTTGGATCTGGATGTCTCATTATTTTCTCTGCTTATCGTTTTGAAATTGACCGTCATATAATTCACCTTCATTATTTTCATGAAAGTACATTTGAGCTACTCTAGCATTTTTTTCTATAAATAAATCGTTAGTTACAATCATAACAGTTCCGATATTATCAGTATAGAAACCAGGATCAAAAATAGAGCTAGCAATTATAGCACCATTTCTCAATAAAGATGATCTCTGTCTTACCATCGCAGTTCTAGTAGCTGGAATATTACATCCTTCGTTCATAGTTATATCATATGTACCTGGAGATAATAACCAACCTTCTCTACCGTTTACAATATCTAACTCCATATCAACTAAATCACCAACTATTGTCTTGTCAGTTAATACATGACCGATAGAACCACCAGTCTTTTTAATTTCTTTCGCACTTAAGTCATAACCAACTTGTGCAGGTTTTCCTTTAGCATTATCTAATACTATTAAACCTTCTTCTAAAATTTCTTTCGCGTTTAACATTTATATCCCTTACAAAATTCATAAAACTCAGCTCTCGCAGAATCTTCTGACATAAAAGAGCCACTTAATTTACTTGTTTTCATACTAGCACCTTGATGCTTTACACCTCTACAAGATACACAATTATGAGTAGCTTCTACCATAACTGCAACTCCTAAATTACCCTCACATATCTTATCTACTGCATTATGAATAGCTACAGTCAATTGTTCTTGAATAGCACCTCTTCTACCGAAATGCTCTACAATTCTATTTAACTTACTTAACCCGACAACTGTACCATCTTTCGATGATATATAGCCGATATGTACTTTACCGTTAATAGTTTGATGATGATGAGAGCACATAGAAGTCAAAGGAATCCCACCTTCGAATACCATACCATCATAACCATCACTAGGAAAGCCAGTGATTGAAGGAGGTCCATTATATCTACCAGCCCATAAATCATTTACATAAGCTTTAGCTACTCTACGAGGAGTATCATTAGAATTAGGATCATTTCTCCAATCACAATCTAAAGCATCTAAAAATTTACCATAAGCTTTAGCAGCTTTAGCAATCATTTTCTCTTTTTGCTTATCAGTTAACGGCTTTTCAGAAGCAATTCCGTTAGCCATACCGATATCTGCAATTTCTAATTTTTTACACATTTTATTCTCCGTTTTTATTAGGTGGAACTTCGACACCTTTATTATGCTTAATATAAGAAATTATTTTCAATTATCCAACTATTATTTTTCTTTTGGTATTGTATATAAATTTTTATAGTTTCTACATTTACCATCTTTATCAAACCCATAACCAACGAACCATTCCGTACCCATATTTCTGAAACAACAATAATCAGATTTGAATGCAGGTTCTTTTCTTTCAACTAATGTAACAGTTTTTATTCCGCTAACTCCTTTTTCACTAAAGTGAGCTAGTAATTTACCCATTGTACTGCCTGTATCAATCATATCATCAATAATATACACATATTTACCTTGTAGATCTATTTGTACATCACTAATTATATTAACTTTACCTGCATTTTGACCATTATATGATTTTACTCTTACATATTCAGTAATGCAGTCTATTTTTAAATCTTTTATTAGATTATGAAAAAACATACCACCACCTTGTAAGACACATATAAAAATAGGTGTTTCATCTGAACTTAAATCTTTAAAATCTATACTTATTTTATCAGCTAAATCTTTAACTTGCTTATCAATTTCGTAAAATTGTTTAATAATATTCATTATACTCCTCTCTCTGTATCGTATGCAATTATATGATCTCTACCTGTCATATTATACCCATGTTCAGCAACCATCTCAAATACTAACGGATACATTTTTATTAACGTTTCTCTAGTATCACCTGCAGGCATTATATAAGTCTTATCTTTAGGAATATCTAATTCAATTCTATAATCTTCTATTTCTTTAAGATTTTCGTCAGTTCCATCCCATACAGGCTTATAGTGATAATCTTTATGAAAAGCAATCATACGTTTAATTGAATCAGTATTTAATCTTTTTCTATTATGTATTTTTATGAACCTTTCATCAACCACTTTCCCAGCAGGAGTGATAGCTCCAACAACAGGAACGCTATTAGAAAACTTAGGACTGAGAGAAATAACCCCAATAGGATAATCGGTTTCAACAAAAGCAGATCCTTCAGTTTCGATAGTAATAACAATATCTCTTTCATGAGCAAAATGCGTTAACTCATTAACCAACGCTGGATGCATTGTTGGTGACCCACCGGTTAACATCATTTCTTTTACTTGTGGGTTCTCGTCATATATCTTGACTATATCATTAAAGGTAAATGTACCTTTTTCTGGATGAATTGAAGTGTACCATGAATCGCACCAACCTCCTTCACCGAAGTAGCAACGGTGAGTACAGCCAGTTGTTCTGACTGCAATAGTTGGTCGGCCGAATCTTGAACCTTCAGATTGTACGCAACGATATACTTCTAATACCGGAAGTATTTTATCGTAATCCTCTATACGTTTACGCATGCTTCGCAAGTACCTCCTCCACATGTTTCTTTGCTACTTCCCATCCGTCAATATATTCAACAGGATCTTTTTTACCTAACGCAATAAATGCTTCGATTCTTTCAACTGAAGAAGCTGACTTATAATCAGATCTACCAAGTGAATCAGGCTTATAAGATGTATTAGTTCTCTTATAAACTTCATTGAAATCGATTTCCATTTTATCACAACATTTTAATCCATCTTGTAATATATCAAATTTATCGCCATATAAATATGGTGTATAATAACTTACACTTTGAGCATTCCAGTTACCTTCAGCAAATGCTTTATAATCAGCATCTCTAAACTCTTGTCTGCAATCAGGATAAATTGCATGATCACCTGCGTGTATACCCATAGCAATCTGTACTTCACATTCATTTTCATTAGCAATAGATAATGCTACTGCTTGAATTAACGAAGAAAATATTTTATTTCTATTAGGTACAACTGTATCTTTCATATTTTCTTCTTCATAGTGACCTTCAGGAACTTCTTCACCTCCTTGCACTAAATTAGAACTAATCATATCTTTTAATCCTAAAAGAGTAATACACTGATATTTTACAGGATAACCATTTTCTTTTAAATATTCAATTAATTCAGCTGCTCTTTCAAGTTCTACATTATGTTTCTGTCCATAATCAAAACTCATAGCAGTTACTTCATAATCATTTGCCAACAGGTGTAGCAGAACTGTTGACGAATCCATACCACCGCTCAACGATAGTACAGCTTGTTTTTTACTTTTAGCCATTTTATTCTCCATTATTGTCTTAATGTTTTTTCGTTAATATATTCAACATCATTAAACTGATCAGGTATATTCCAATCATGAGTTGTTCTTACAGGATTAATATCTATACCACCTCTACGTGTATATAAACAACAAACCATTAGCTCTTCAGGATTAAATCTATCATATAAATGCTTGAATACCATCTCACATATTTCTTCATGAAAGTGAGATACCTTTCTATGAGATACAACATATTTAGCTAATGATTCAGGAGTAACAGTTTCATCACCTTTCATATATACATATATATCACCCCAATCAGGTTGATTAGTTACTCTACAATTAGATCTTAACAAATCAGTATGATAAAATACTTCATTTTCTTCTTTATCACCTTCTAATTGACTTTCATCAGATTTATAAGCAGTAAAATCTAATTCATCTAGATCTACTAAATTTTCAATATTTGTAAATTCACTAAATCCAGTCCATACATCATTACCATAAGGATCTAAATCTTTTTCGGTATGAAGTCTACATTCAACATTAGTTTCTAATAATTCACTTAAGTCTTTAGTAACTCTATTCTCTATTTCTCGAACGCACTCTTCTTTTGTATCACCAAATTTCGACATATTGAATGAATTTAAGTATAATTTTATACTTTTAGATTCAACATGATATTCAGAATCAGCAGGACATACTATCTTTAATAATCCAGATACAGGTCTACCTTTAAGAGTTAGAGCTGATACTTCATAAGCGTTCCATACATCATAACCTACAAATGGTAAATTTTTATTATCAATACCATATGCTTCTCTATTCAAATTTCTAGGTACTTTTACAAGTAACGACTTATCATATAAATCTGAATAAGCGCTTACTGTTTGACCTAAATGTTTACTAGCAATTTCAATTACTTGATTACTCATTTATTGTCTCCTTGATTTGTTTAATTCTATTTTTAACTGAACCAGTTAAGTGTATAACCGGTACCTCACATTCTAGTATATATTGCTCAAATAATTTTACTATTTGAGTCTGAAATCCTTTATCTACACTTCTCACACCATCATCTTCCATATCAAATTCAGGCGATAAGTAAAATATATAATCATATTTATCTATAATTTTAGTAAATACATTTTCAGCAAAATCCATTACCCAGTCAGCAACTTGACCTTTTTCATACATACATCTAGTATATACAACACCATCTAATGCACACCTATCCATAATAGCTTTTTCTTTAAGTATATTTGATATATGACTATTCATAATTAATAGTTGAGTCATATCATCACCACCTTCATTTATTTTTAGACCTTTTTTAGTCATACGTCTAGTTATCTCATCAATAAATTCATAATCGAATTTAAATTCAGGATCATTCTTTAGTTTATTTAACAAAGTAGTTTTACCAGTACTTTGCGCTCCTGTAAATGCTATTCTCATAATTTCTCTCTTAAAAAGTCAACCCATAGAGTTGTACTCATATTTCTTAATATACGAAAATAATCATCAACATCCAACCCTTCTTTAGTAAAAGATGCTGAAGTTATTATTTCACCCTCATCTACTCCTTCAGTAACTTTATGTAATACAGTACCAACAGTTTCATAATTACCATTCCAAGCTCTCATTTGAGGATCTTTACCTTTGAGTTCAGGGTATTTAGTTATAAGGCCCGGGTGACCATTATATATTTCATGTTTATTACATATTTCAGGAGGCATAATTCTTAACCATCCATGTAATGTAATTATAGGATCTTCATATAATTCACATACAAACTGTAACTCATTTAAGGTAGGTTTATTAGAAACTTCAGCATAATATGGCAGTTTTTTATTTACTTCTCTAATATCATTAGGTCTATAATTAGTAATTATTTGGCTAGGTTTTCTACCTAACTTATCGATTATATCTACTATTTCAGAACCCGTCTGACTAAAAAATGCAATCCAAGGTCTAGCCATTTACATAATTCCTAAAATAATTAATATTGTGATTAACATCATATAATTGTTCATTAGTTAACTTTACATCTAATAAATCTACTAACTTTATAGATTCTTTAGTTTGTAATCCGCCATACTCATATTTAATACCTTTAATTCCATGAACTATAGGATTACTAGTATCAATAGATTCAATCCATTTATAACTTCTATATAAAGCAAATTCTTGAGGTAATCCACAACCTAATAAATGATGAGGTTTATTAGTATTAATAACACCTGAGTCAAGCATGTTAGCTAACATTAAAGCTCTACCTAACATCCAACTCATATATTTATTATTATTAGGAGCTACTTGTTCATATAAAGAATAATCGAAAGAAATAGCAATTTTATCACAATCAGCATGTTTGTCTAAATATATATAACATTCAATTATTTCTTCAGGCGTCTTACCTTGAACTACACCAATTTTTTTACCAGGTAAACTCCTATAACTTCTATTCCAATCTTCCATTTGCTGTATAGTTTTACCAGCGTTTTCTAAAGCATCAGGAACTATATATTCAGTAGGTTTTAACTCTTCTACCCATTTAGCAAATGATTGATTATCATAAGCTTCACCTAACTCAAAAATACTATTATCTAGTAAAACGTGTCTACCTTGAGCAACACAATCTTTATAAAATTTAAGATAATCAGGATCCTTATCAAATAGGTGTACTAGAGCATAATCATAATCATTAAACTCTAAACTTTGATTAAATAAACTTTTAGGAACTTCGTGTGATATTAACATAATTATCTCCTATATATTGCTGTATTTTTACCATGCTCCATAAACTCTACCTCTCTAATAATAACCCTATCTTCAGTTTCTTCGTATATAAATTTACTTAATTTATTGAATATAAATTCTGCAAACTTTTCAGCTCCAGTAGCTTCTACTTCTCTCAACTGGATAATTCCAGATGCGTGTAAGTTTCTAAAATTATTAATATAAGGATCATCTTCAGCAACTATAACAGTATGATCAAACATCCAATCCATCCATGCTTTAGGTTGTTTACCATCAATAAGAGTTTTAGCTCTTTTCATACCACCAAAATCCCACACCCAGTTTCTATGATCTAGATCACCTTCGAATGTAACTCTAAATGATACACCATAACCATGTAAATATCGACAATGAGTAGTTTCAGCTTTCCATTGTCTAAAGCAACAACTAAAACCATCAAATAATTTAGTACTTCTATACATAACTTTCTCCATTTATTTTAATATAAGAAATTTTTAACAATAAACCAACTAATCAATTTTTAAATACTTTTTATATTTATCACCCATATTGTCAAAATATTTAGTTTTTAATAATTTTTTGTGAGCAGTTGATAATATCTTTCTATCTGCTACATTTATCAAAAAATAAGGTGATAGTCCTCGAACACTAAAGCCTTGTACATTTTGAGTATCGTTAGGATTAAAGCATATACACTTATATTTTTGAAATCCTGTACGTTTGAATAACTTATTAAGATAATTTTGATATTTGTAAGTATCTTTACTTAATAAAAGTTCATTAGTTTTTTGTACGAACAAAGCACTATCATAATCTGATTCAGTAAACTTTTTCATTTTATCTATAATACTTTCTTTTTCAGGATCAAATATTTCAATCATTAATTTGTTTTTATCAACTTCAGCGCCAACAAAAGGACATGGGGCCATTCCCCCATATTCCTCTCTTGGTGTTCTTAAAATTTTTATCCAACTATTTATTTTTTCTTTAAAATTTGTATAAGGACATTTACTCATAACTTATATAGGTATTCCATGATATAACTTTTCTATCCAACACATTAAGTAATCTCGCATGAACCTCCAGCACATGCAAGCTCACCTGTTAAATTAGTTTCATCTTTCTCTTCTACTATTCTAGAAAGGTCGACATCTGATAACGCTCTCATCATTTCAGTATATGTCTTTTTGTCAATATCTTCAAATGGTGCTTGAGTATAAGTACCTCCATCGTAAGGTAGTACTGATAATCCATTGTAATACTTTCTATTTACCCACATCCATTCTCCAGCAGCTTCCCATTCGTTTTCTTTTAATGATATAGTAGCAGATACATTATGAGTATTACTACCATTTCTATGACCCGGTTTAATCCACTCTTGTGCAACCTTTTTTACTCTATCTAATAAGTCAAAAGGAGATTCAGTTCTTAAAATAGAACCTTCAGGTGATTTTTGAGGTATTTGAATTACAGCAGTATCATGAGGTCTAAAAAATTCATCTTCTACTAAAGCAGGATGATTTTCTTTTAAGTAAGGATAAATAGCTTCATTTTTACCTACTCTTACTCTTCTAATATAATAATCATTGTGCCATGCATGAATGCCTGAGCTTGTACCTAATGTAAGTGATGTAGTACCTGCAGGTTTTACAGTTGTTGTTCTTGCAGATTTATTAATTCCAATTAATTTAGCTACTCTAGCGTTTTCTTTTTTTACTTCTTTAGCAGCCTCTTCCATATTATATCCTAAAACAGTACCAGAACCAATACCAGTCATTGATACACCAATCAGAGCATCTTTTTCAGTAGTTTCTCTCCATATATCTCTTAAATAATGAAATTCAGTATAACCTGCTTGAAGTGTACCAATAAATGCTGCAGCTTTAACTCTTGTATTTAAGTCATCTTGTGATTCTATATTTGAAACATTTACTTCACAAAGATTACAAAACTGAAAAGGTCGCAATGCTATTTCACAGCAAGGGTTAGTTCCCCAGTCTTTATCGTTATTAAAATAAATACCCGGTTCACCTGCACCTGACAATTCAACTCTTTTCCAAAGATCAAGAAAGAATTGTTTAGTAATTTTATGTCTCATTAATACTGCAGAATTATTTGCTCTTCCTCTTTGAGGATTATTTTCCCACCAAGAACCTGCTTTACATGAAATCATTTCGTCATCATCAGCGTTAAATAAACTAATTAGTGCTGCTCTTCTAATACCACCAGCAAGAACTGCATCTGCAATATGGCAAACAATATCATGAGCTTCAAGAGTTGAAAGTTGTGTACCATTTTCTTTTTCTCTTAACATCCCTTCAATTTTTACTAAACATTCTTTAAGAGGTTGAGGACCAGGAGCTTTACCACCTGAAGTTACTAACCTTGCACCTTTAGGTCTAATATCAGAATAATCAAAAATAATTCTACTACCACCACCATTCATATATGATTTCAATAAAACTTTTACAGCATCTGCCCAACCTTCTATACTATCACCAATTAAGAATCTTCTAGTTCTTTTTGGATAAGGTTGAGATATAGCAGGCAATTGTTTTACGTGATGTCTTTGAACAGAGAAACCTACACCTGTACCTCCAAGTAATAAAAACATACATTCAGCAAAAGAGTCAATATGACTTATAGGCATAAATGCACAATTATAAATTCTATTAGGAGCAACTTCAATAGGTTTTCCACCAAATTGCATAGAGCGCATTGAAGGTAGTATCTTTTTGTCGTAAACTAATTTATATACATCTTCTATTTCTTCTTTTAAATTTGGATATGATTTAATGTGCATGTTTTTATTTCGGGTAACAAGCTCTTCCCACGTTTCTCTTCTGTTTAATTCAGGCAGATATTTTGCGTATTTCATATAGACAGTAATATCCGAAAGAATTCTATTTGATACTTCCATTTTTTTCCTCTATCTTATTTATTATTGTGTTATAATAATTATCATTATATATGTATATCACTGTAAATTAGCGAATGGATCTTTCGACTTTTTTTCAGTTGGTTTAACTTCAGTATATTTTTTTGCTAACCTCTTTCTTAAAGCTTCAGAACCACCATCCATTTGCTTTTGAGCTTGTTTACCATTTACAGATGTTTCTTCATAAATTTGTATTTGACCGTTTGACATATTCATTTTACTAGGAAATGTAATACCATCAGGACCAAATCTATTTTTAATAACATGCCACCTACCAGTGCCAGCTATTTTATCTTCTATTTTTCTACTTAACGATATTACAAAATCAGCAGTCATAATTTTACTATATGATTCTGCAATCTTTTCAGCTCCAATAACATCGTCTTCTAGAGCAGATCTATTAGCTTGAGAAGCTGTCCATACGGGTATATCATATTCACCAGCTAATCCTCTTAAATCTTCATAAATATTACCTAATTCTAACCTTACCTCTTTACCTGCACCACGTAATAAATCAGCATAATCTACTATAAGTAAGTCTGGTTTTTTACTCATCATAGTACATCTATCTATATGAGCTTTTAAAGTATTAACTGTTGCAGTTTTAGTAGGGTAATATTTAATAATAAGATCACCATCTATTTCAGCGATTTTTTTCTTAATATCTTCTTGATAATATTTTAAATTTTGAGCTGCTATTCCAGTAAATACAGAATCAAATCTTAATCCAACATATGCACCACTTAACTCTAATGTATACTGTATTACTGTTTTTCCAGCTTTAACAGCATTTGCAGCTGCATTTACTAATCCCCAAGATTTACCAATACCAGCAGGAGCTACAAATACACCTAATTCACCGGGACCTAATCCACCATCCATAAGATCATCGATGACATCCCAACCTGTTGGTACAGTTTTTCTAGTAGTTTCAGAAAATCTATCATCAATCATGCTCATATATTCATGACCAAGATCTCTATCTGCACCAGCTTTTAAAGCATCATCGATTTTATGTTTTATCCCATCATAATCTCCTCTTTGAAGAAGATTAACTGACTCCATAATAGCACCTTTTAATTTCTGATTCTTACAAAACTTAATAGTTTCATCTTGTACAAAGGTACTATCTTCAGCTTCTAAATTTTTCATTACTTCTTTCAAAGTATCAATTATAGCAGTTTTAAGAACATCATTATCTACTGAATCAACGTTTACTTTCATAACCTCTAAAGTAGGTGAAGATTTATATTCATTAAAATATTCGATAACAGTATTTGCTATCCATTTATTAGAATCAGATTCAAAATAATTAGCATCAAGAATATCACTTACCTGTTGAAGGAATGTTTTATTCTTAAATAAAGCAGCTAATAACTTTATCTGAAAACTATATCCGTATGTATTGAATGTATCGCTCATATCTTTAATATAAGAATTAATCTACAGCTTCGCAACTTTTATTAAAAGTATCTGCATGTGTATCTAATCTTAAAAACCTTTCTCTTAACCAAAATTCTAAATTTCTAAAAACACCTGTAACGCCATCCTCTATAACCATTACCTTTAGTTTAGTAGAATTCATTCTACCTATAGGATTACGAATTATATTCATGATTTTATTTTTAGAATTACCACTAATATCAACTTCATTAAGCTGCATAAGTTTATAATTTAACTCTAACTGCTCTTTACTTTCTGATATAGTTTGCATTACCTTTATTTTAGAATCTTTACACTCCTCAATTAAATTATCTATAGTAACTTTTTCGTCACTAAATAATATAGGTAATCTTTTCTGAAGTGTTGTAATTCCAGTACCACGTATACCAGGTATATTGTCAGATTTATCACCTGTTAAAGTTCTATATAGTAAATAATTGTGAGCAGGAAGCTTATAATCTTCTAAAACGTCATTTTTAAAATACAACTTCTTTTTAGTAGGTGACCAAACAGCGATTCTATCATCAACTAACTGAATAAAATCTTTATCAGATGACATAATATAAATTTTACTATCAGTAAGGAGTTGTTTACTAATATAAGCAATAGCATCATCAGCTTCTATATTTTGCGGAGCTAATATTTGAACAGGTAGATGGTCTAAGTATTGAACTAATCTACCTAATTGCATTTTCATATTTTGATCTTCAGAATCTTTATCGCTAAAAGCGTTAGTTCTATTTAATTTTGTTCTTACTAATCTATTAGCCTTATAATCAGGAAAAATCTTTCTTCTTCTCTGACTACCACCTTTACCATCAAAACATATTATTACTCTTGTAGGTTGTAACGTCCTTATAGCAAATCCTATAGACATTAAAAATCCTGTTATTCCTCCAACATGAATACCATCATCATTGGTAACAGGAGATACTGCAAAACTTCTAATAAAAGTATTTAATCCATCAATAAGTAAAACTTTATCATTAGGAGATGCAACAGAAGCATTTCCTTCTTGCAAGTTTTCTAGTATACTAAAATATTTATTTTTCATATTATTCTCAAATAAAGGTAGGGACGTCAGCTCAATGCATCAGTCCCTACCATGAGTTGTTATTATTATATGATTTAGTCTCAAGTAATATAGCTCTCCTTTTGACCTTGGTATCAGCACATATAATTTTTCACATTAATATTCACAGGGCTATAGGACTGTAAATACTACTCATTAACCTTCCGGTACTGGTTCATCACTAATCGATATATCATCAATACCTATTGTATCAGTTTTATATTCCATAACTAATGCATTACATATTTTTTGATATACTTCTTCTTTTATAGCTGGATTTTCTTCTAATAATTTTTGCCAATCTTTAGACAAAAACTTATGAGACTTACCATCTTCACTCACATACGTGTACCACGCACCACCTGCAGATACAAGTTTTTGAGCTTTCATAACCTTTAACCAGCCACCATAATCATCTACTCCTGAATCAAAGTAAATTTCGAACTCAGCTTTACGTAAAGGAGGTCCCATCCTATTCTTAACAACTTGAGCTTGAGTTTTAATACCTATAGTCTCATCTACACCATTTACTTTAGCTTTAATTTGACCCATCGATTTTAATCTCAATCTACAACTTGAATGGAATGCGATCGCCTTACCACCGGAAGTAGTCCAAGGATCACCAAACATAACACCTAATTTTTGTCTCAACTGATTAGTAAATATAAGAGCTACTCTTTGTCTACCAACCATTTGAGTTACTTTTCTCATAGCTTTAGATAATACGATTGCCTTGGAAGTTGCCCAACCATCTTTCGAGTAATCAGCTTCACTTTCTACAGCAGTAGTAGCTGCAGCAACTGAATCTACTACGATAGAGACTAACCTATCTTTACTCGATTCTCTAATTTTAGTAATAATATTTTCAATAACTTCGAAAATATCTTCAACAGTTTCAAGTTGGACGTATAACATATTTTGTACATCAACACCTATACAACGTAAGAACTCTTCGTTCATCGCATTTTCAGTATCAATATAAACTGCTAAACCACCTTTCTTTTGCGTGTTAGCTAATAAATGAGCAGCAAGTAAAGATTTACCACTACCTTCTAGACCTGTTATTTCGGTAATTCTACCAACAGGTATTCCTCCATTAGCACGGTTTGCAATAGCTAGATCTAGCATAGATGATCCAGTCGAAATCCACTCAGTTAAATCTGTAGGCGTTTCTTCTGAACCGTCTAGGAAATATGCTACCTTATAGTCTTTGAATTTTTTATTTAAGCTATCTGCTAATACAGAAGCTAAATCATCTCTCTTTGACATATATTATAACCCCTTAGTTCTTGAATAATTCATCGAATGCTTGATTAACGTCATCTACCTTTTTAGTTTCATTAGCTGTTTCTTGAGCTGGTGTAGCCATTTCATGACTTTCATCTTCTGGATTTAACCATTCAGCTAACGCTTGTTTAAGATCATCATAAGATACTTCTTTAAATATTTCAGTAATCTCTTTTTGACCATCAGTAATTTTACTTGCTACATCTTTATTATCAGTAGCTTGAGTTTGATTAGGTTTTACTCTAATCGACGTTTTAGGAAAGCTTCCAGCTCCCTCAGCAGCGATAAATTCTACAGTAACATCTCTTCCGTTCATAACATCAGTGATATCACCATAATCAGGATCTGCGATAATACTTAATAATTCTTGATATACAGTTTTACCGAAACCCCAGAATTTTACACCTTCACTTTCTTGACCTCTAACGATAACAGGTACATAAGTTCTCATTTTAGGTTCCATTTTTCTAGCCATTTGCCAGTCTTCTTTATTTCCTGTAGCTTTTAATTGCTCACAGAATTCAACTACTGGATCAGCTTTACCGAAAGTTACTGGTGATAAATAAATCTTTTTACCTAGATTATAATGAAAGTATAACTCTTGAAAAGGGTTATCTTTATTATACTGATAAGGTACGATTCTGATTGTTTGTTTGCCTGGTTCAGGCTTCCACAGGTTATTTTGTTTTCCTGTTGTCGTTTGCAAGTTAGTTAGTTTCTTGCGGATAGCGTCTAAATCTATTGCCATTTTTTAACTCCTATTTGTTAATTATTAATTATTAATTGTCATTTGTTATTCTATAATAAATATCGCCTGACGTGATTTATCCCTTAATATAAGAAATATTTTTCATTCTAGCAACATCTTTACAATGTAAATAGAACTTTTTTAAATTATGCGGAAACTCTTCCATCATACTTCTTATTTCAAATTTATCTATTCCAAACGTTTTATGTAACTCATCTACTAACTTACGTAAACGTTCATTTTCAGTATTTAAACCGTCTTCAAATAATTTATTTCTACGTTTATAATACTTCTTTTCAATATCCATATATTGAGTATCAGTTTCAGGATCTTGAAACCCTTTGTAATTTTTTACAAATTCATCTAACTCCTCTTTCATCCAATGCATTTCATATTTTGCTTCCTTAAAAAATTGAGGATAATCGAAATCACCGTTTTCAATTTTATCTAATAAAGGTGCAGATGGTTTAAGTGATTTATGAACAGGAAATCTTCTCCACCAATAAAAAGGTAATCTACTTCTATGTTTAGGCTTTTTAGGTACTCTCATTATTTCCAAAATATTTGTATAGCAACTAAAGTAGTAGCTAAAATTAAAGATATTAAAGTTTTTATAGTTATTCCTTCACCCATTACAAGATAAGTTAATATACTAAATATTATCATACCTGTACCAAATCCAATAAATCTTCCAGGCCATAATGCTCCATTAAAATGCTCTACAACATATGTTGTTGCATAAATAAACATATAAGAAATCGGCATAGAAAATATTAATGCCATCCAAAAAGGATTATCTTTAGCCCATTTCCATACGAACTGTCCATTAGTTTGAACCCATATCAAAGCTTGCCCTAAAAAGAACAATAAAATTCCAATCGCTAGTTTACCCATATCTTCTCCAAATTTTATTTAGTATAATTTTAGTTTCTCTATCCCAGTTAAATTTAGGTGTAGTTAACATTCCTGATAATCCTAATTTTACATTATTTACATAATCCATATCTTTACCATACATAATACCGTTAGGAGAGTCCATAGGAGTATCATTATTATCATTCATCCACGCTCTCATACGCTTAAGTAATTTAGCTATTTTAATGAGACGTTGATCTAAATTAGGACCACCATCTACATAATCTGCCCACGTCCATTTTTTATATTCTTTCATTTTTTAAAATACTTTATAATTCCATAATTCGCCACATTCATCATCTTCATCTACCAACTCTAATAAAAGATCTCTATGACCTAAAATATGTTTAACAGCTGCATAATCAGAATCTGATAGTTTACTCCAATAACCAAATCTAAGGGTTAAAACGTTATTCTTATCAGCGCCAACTTCAACTTGACAATCAACTACTTTTTTAATCTCTACTAATTTTTCTACTTCTATTCTCATAACAATTTTTTTAGTGAATCAGGAAGGATTCGAACCTTCGACCGTCGCCTTAGAAGGGCGATGCTCTATCCAGCTGAGCTACTGATCCGATATAATATACGAACTTTATTTCGAAAGACCAACAAATAAAGACATACCACCTAAACAAGTAGCAGCCATAAAGAATCCCATTTCGTTCAAAGGATCAGCAAAGTCGATATAATTCAATATATCTCCAGTACCAGTCATCCAAGCGACAACTAAACAAAGGATTCCGAACACAATAATCATTGATTTTTTCGATAACATAACTAAACTTTTCATATCTATAACGTTTTTATTTATATCTAAATATAAGATAAATTATTCAGGGAGGCAACTATTTTCACAGTTATTTTTAATTTTTTTTCACTTTTATATGAACTATATCGTGTATAGATGTATCTATTCTACGTAATCCTGTATCGTTAGTTAGTAGAATACAATCTCTATAGTTTTCCCAATCAAGTTGATAAGAAGTGTCGAGTATACCGTTATTTACTATTTCTATAGCTCTATTAAGAGCGTTTATCGTATAAAGGGTATTAGTATGTTTTTTACGGTGAAGTGATATAGTTTGATCTAGCTTCGAATTATCGATAGATTTATCAATATTATAAGTACACATTAAATCAAATGTATTATCTACATCTTCTAAAATAAATATTTTATTATATATAATATCATATGTATTAACTATAGTGTCTACTGTTTTACGTAGTTTTTTAGTATTAGAGAATGTACATAATAATTGAGTTTGCATTATTCTTCTTCTCCTGAACCTATAGATCCTGCTATAATACCACCACCTCTCGTATCAAACATTCTATCTGTTAGGTTCCAATCTCTACAAGAAGGTGAACCTGCAGTTGTTTCCATGTGTAGTCCATCATCGTCTATAACTTGATGGTGGTGTTCTATAGTTTCTAATCCATTAGACGTTCTAAGAGCTGAAGCAAATGTCAAAATACCTATTGCTTGCGCTCCACCTTTCATGAAAGTACCAATATTTCCAGTTGGTTGTCCTTTTGAATTGATACCACCTCCTATAATAGTCTCAAGCTCGTTGAGATCAACATTTTCCATTAATGTATCTTTTACTTCTGCGTTCAAAGCTTTTAATTCATTAGCTTTTGCTACTAACTGATCTTTTTTTACTGGTGGAGGTCCAATAAGCTGATCTATTTTAGTTTGAACTTCTTCCATTTTAGATCTTATTGCTTCAATACCACCTTCTTTTATAGCTGGTCCAATTCCACTTTCATCTACTATAGAATTAAACTGTTCAGGATCTGAAATAACACTGTTTTTTACACCAAGTGCATATCCAGGAGCTCCAACTCTATTGTTCAAAAGATCCCTTTTATTTTCATCTGGATGGAACTTAATGTATTGTTGTGTTTCACCTGGAAAACCAAATGTTCCATTACTTGCTTTTCCATACTTACAAGATACAGCAGCTATTTTTTCTACCACACCTTTACCATCTCTATCAACTCTTATTTTATCACCTGATGGAAAAGTTCCTGCGGATGGTAAATAGGCTTCTTTACCTCCAGCTATTTCTGAATCATATAGTGCCATTTCAGCAACGTTTTTGAAAATTGCATTTGTGATTTCTGGATCTGCATTAGCCATTTTTTGTGCCATATTTGCATACGAATCTTGAACAGCTTTCTCACGTTCTTCAGCTGACATGTTATCAAACTCTTTAGATAACTCATTAAGTTTAGTTTCATGTTCTTGTAAAGCTAATCTAATTTCAGGGCTTGCTGTACCTGCTTGTTCTAATTCTTCCAATTTATTTATCGTAGATTTTAATGCTGTATTGTTTTGTATAGATTGATTAAAATACGCTTTTGCGTTTTTACCTCCTTCATTTGAAAGAAGTTTTCCATCTTCACTTTTTGGTCCAAATACTTCATGCATTGAAGGTTCTAAATAATTGAATGGATCTTTGTTGAATATTTCTTTTACCGTTTCATCGTTATCAGCTGTTGCAATAGATGTCTGTTTTAGATATGCTTGTTTTGCTGGATGCCCTCTTTTAGCTTTTTTAGCTTTTCCTGCAGTAGTTGTTTTTTCATTACCTTTTGCATCAGTATATGTGATTGGTGTGTCATCTGAAGGTGCACCTGATATATCTGGTTTTGATGTTGTAGTTACAGCTTGCTTTGCTGCTTTCATTGGATCACCTTGATTTCTAAATTCAGGTAATACTTGTTCTATTGCTGAAACCATTCCTTTTGATAAAGTACTTCCAGAACCAGTACCTAATGCTTTTCTCCCTTGACCAACAACAAACCCTAAATACAATTTACCACCATTTTCATTTGTTGATAGTTTATACTCTTTTACTAATGCTTCTGCAACTTCTTTAGTTGGGTTTTTAAGAAATTCTTTGAAATCGTTTTCTAATGCTTTTACTTTTTCTTTTTCAGTTTCTCCAAATGCGCCTGGATATTTTTCAAAAGCTGATGCTATTTTCTTATCAATACCATTAGCACCTTCTATTGTCTTAATTAGTTTTTCACTTTCAGGTGACAAGTTATTATCCGTATCTGATTCAGACCCTTTCTTTATTTTTTCTATATCTTCTGGAGATGCATCCTTTTTAACTAGTGTTTGTGTATCTGGATTATGATTTTTTACTGGATATACGTTTCCAGTTTTTTTGTTTTTTACAATATCATCTTCATGTAATTTTTGAACTCTAGGTAGATATTCCGATATAAATTCTTCAGTACAACCATACTGACGTAACACAGCTTCTAGAATCTGAATATGAGTTCTATTCTGTGGATCAGGGCATCCGTCGTTAACTTTATATGCCCAATCAGTTAATGCTTTTTGTATAAAATATTTCATAATTTTCCTATATATAAATATCAATTTACCTACTCAAAGGTATAGAGATCCATTTTATTATAATTATGTCCAGTTTTACATTTTACTGGATATATCATTAAATCTTTTATAGTTTTTAAGATAGAAACCTCGTTAGGATGTATATCAAATAGCAATGCATCATACGTATATAATACAAGTTTGCTTTGATATTCTTTTAACATATCTTGTATCGATTCTATTATTAAAACATTCTGCTCTGTTTCCATTGACTGAATCAAATAATTAAATAATGTTTGAGGTTTTATATCTCTATCTTTGAGATTCTCTGCATGAACCTTTCTTTTAAATATAGGAGTTTCTACATAACCTTTCTTATTATAAATATCCCATATTTTAAAAATATGCTGTCTTACCTTACTAAAAAACGGAATATTTTCAAACTCTTTAGGTACACCGCCATAAAGTACTTTGAATGATATAGATTTAGATTCATTATATTCATCTTTAGTAATTAGATCTTTACCAAAATAGTATTTACCTAAATATGTATGTATTGATGTATCGGGTAGTTTATAATCAATCATCTTTGCAATTAATCTTAAATGATAAGCATCAAAGTCGAATTCAACTAATTTGCCTTTATCAAATCTACTTATATATTTTTCTCTAGAACCATCTTCTTTATTTAATGCAGCATAATTTATGCCGTTAAATGTATTACTAGGTCTACCTGTAATAGTCCATAAGTTATATTTAGTAAATTCAATACCGTTATATGTAGCTAAACCAGATTGTTCTATATATCTAAATGCAGGTATTACTTTAGAGTTATATTCATTAAACCCTGTATCGTTTCTATTATCAAGTACATTAATTATTTTATCACGTAATTTATTACAATATTCAAGATGTTTTAAAACAGGTATTGTATCGTTTATATTATTTAATCTCCAATATCGGTTATAATAATATTTGTGACATTCGGTATATAACGCTTCTTTATCAATATTGCATAAATTTTGCATATAATATAAAGCATCTATATTTAATGAATTTTTTATACCTGTACTGTATGTATATGTAGGTTTATTGTTATTTAAAAATTGAAGACTATCAACTGAAAAAATCCTATCAGAATGATTAACTAGAATAATATATTCATTTTTTGTATCTAATATATACATATATATTAAAGATACACGATTTACTAATCTATGTTTATTTATATCACTATAAATAGGAATAACTATAGATTCAGAATTTTCGTACTCGCTTTTTAAAGTACATAATATATCATTACTATCTACTATTTTCATAACCTTTAATATAAGAAAAATAAATTAAATTTACAACTATGATCTTACGTTTTTAGTATCTGGTACTTTATTTTGAACAGTATTAATATTAAATTTATCAAAGTTTTTCTTTTCAGTAGGTTCGTTAGGATCTTCACCTGTACCAAATTTACCGGTAATAGAGGAAATATGTTTGTGTCCTATAAAACTACTAGTTTTAAGATTAAATAAATCACTAAAATATAAGATAAATTTTTCACGTAAGCCACCACCTCTAGGTAATTGTTGAGCACCACGTTCAACTTCTCTTTTGTTCATTGATTCTAGTTCAAATGGAGAATCAACATTATTAAACCATTTTAATATAACTTTAAAATATGTGTTAGGTAACCATGTAGCAGAATATTTTTCAAAATCACCATTATTATTTATTTCACGTATATAACCATCATGCTTTACCATAAAAGCTCTAAAATATACATCTGATCTAATAATTTTAGAAGGATCAACTAGTGGAGGTAGTACAGTAAAAGTTTTATTGCCTGTCTGCATTTCAAAATATTCTTCAAATGTACCTTGTTCAGTTTCTTCATCTTTACTAATTGCTAATTTTTTAAAATCAACTGCTTGAAATATAGTTCTTGATTCTTTATCATTTCTTGATTGATAAGGAGACTTACTTAAATTTAATTTTCTAGGTTGTTTATATGCCATTTTATTCTCCTATGCTAATTGACCTGTATCTATATTATACTTACCTAATTCTTTAGCTTTATCAATTGATTTTTTTAAAGCACTAGCTGATAGTCCATCTTCAGGATGTGGTGCACTACATTGTAAATAAGTACTCCAACAACTTCCTGCTTTATACATATCGTAAACTATAAAGGCTGCTTCTTTAGTTGCTTCATCAGCTTTTTTAATCATTTCTAAATTATTATATTTAGGTGAACCATACATAGTTGTTACACGCTTTTTTTCAGGACCAGGATAGCTCGCAAATACAACTTTTGCTTGCAGTGCAACTTTTTGCTGACTAATTGTACCTCCAAATGTCCCTGCTTTTGCTCTTAATATGCAAAAATATGAACCATTTTTTCCTTTATTTACATTATCTTCAGGTATTTTACCTTCATTATCTAATTTAATTTCATAATCAACCATCGTATTACTTACATTACCTCCGATAATTCTAGCCTTTTTTGCTGCACTATCTACTTCGTGAACAATATCTCCATGACTAGAACCAGACCATTTATTAGATGTAAATACTATTTTATTATTTGATCTTGTTTTAATTACAACATCTCCTACTAATATTGGAGTTGTCGCTGGATCTAAAGCTTCAAAATCGTATTTATCGCCGCCGGTTCTGATAGCTTGAGCATATTTAGTATGAGCTCCTTTCATTGGCCATTTTAATCCTGTTTTTTTCAATATATAACTAATACAACCAGCACTCCACGGTACAGGTTGAATACCACTACCTCCAGATAAGAAACGAATCCAATGTGGGTGTAATCCACCGGCAGTTTGTACTGGATCTGAAGGTGGTGTCGATTCTTGCATAGTTAATTTAACTACTTTTGCATTTCTTTCAGTCATTGGTAACGGTCTCATTAAAGTATCTATTGAAGTATCCCATGTTTCTGGTGTTATTTCATGATCTACAGAAGTTACTTGAAGTGCTACTGTACCTCTATATCTAGTTGGCAAAATTCCACCTTTAGCTATAGTTGTAAGCATTACAGCATTACCCATAAAAATACCTGATATACCATGCATAGTCATACTTACATCGATAGGAATTGGAGGTGCATAATTTTTTACTTCAAAACTATTTCCGTGTATATAATTATTTACATATTGAAGAGCTACTTTCATGCCCTCATTTATTTGAGTCGCAGGATTTTTAAGTTTTAAATGATCCATACGAGAGTTAATAACACCTTCAAGATATGAGGTAACCATGGCAGCTCTAGCAGCCATAGCTTGTTCACCGTTATCACCTACGATAACTGTTCTACTTAACTGTTTAAGTCTATCAGTTAAACCAACACCATACATAGCAAATGTATTTAAATTTTGATTTCCATCAGGATCAGGATTCATAGTTGCAAAGTAAGCAGCTGTAGCTAGTTCTGAAGGTAGTTTAGATTGTATTTTAACATCTTTTAAAATATTATGATCACCAATACCAGTAAACTGATAAATACCACCTTTGACACCTCCACTTTCATCCTCTTGTGTTGTCATATCTTTAGCAGCTTCTTCTCTATATGTTTTAATTCCTGGTGTGTAGTTTTCATCAATTACTTTTAATTGATTAGTAGCAGATATTGTTATAATTTTAAAACTCCAAGGCTTACCACAAGCTTCATTAGCACCATCTAAAAGCCCCATAACAAAATCACGTACATTATCTGAATTTTTAGCAATATCATTTACAAAATCAATATTAAACATCATGTTACGTAATATACCTGAATTACGATCTAATCTACCTTCAGGAGTTATTCCAGTAAATTTATTCATTGCTCTACCACCACAAGCATTTGGATCATATTTAGCTTTATTTGGTGAAAGAGTTTGAGCGTAATCGATCATATTAAGAGCGTCACCATTAGGTTGAAAACTATTTCCATTTATATCTCTTTCAAATGCAGGCTTTTCTTGACCTGGTAAAATACAAACTTTTGAATTCATAGATCTTAAATTACGGTGATTAATAATTTGAACAGGTTTTATAATATCTAGAGTCCTTTCAGTATCTGTTCCTCTTTCAGTCATAGCACTAAGTTCACTATCTATGTTACCATTTCTATCGAGTAATTCATTTTCACCAATTCCTTGTGATAAAACTCGTTTTTCACGGTCACTCATTATATCCCAGGATCCAAAAACACTTTCTAATGGTTGTACTGCACCAGTGTCATTTCCTGTTATTTCAAGTCTAGGCATAAATAACTCGTTAACTAAATAGTCTTCTATAAATCTAAAACTTACATATGTGTCAGCATATGCTACCATACCAACTGGGTAAGTTGGATTAGCACCATCTTCATCAAGAATATCATAACCTAGTTCGTAAGCAATTCTTACACCATCTTTATCAACTGTCGGCCTTCTTAATGATGGGTTAATTAAATTTACTTGTGTACAAAATTCATAATTTGATGGACCAAATGAAACTCCACTCCAAGTAACACCACCAGCGTTAGATATACCAGCGACAAGAGCTCTTGCAGCTTCTAATTCTTGCTCTGCTTCTAATTTTGCAGCTTCTTCTACTGCTTGTTCTTTATCTTTAATAGCTTTGTTAAATTCTTTTTTAATTGAATCTGCATTTTCACCTTGCAAGTGATCAACAACGGTATATGTTACCTCACCATTTTCATTAGTTCTTCTTTCAATTACACTTACACCTTCTACCTTTTTTACAACTACGGGATCCCATTCTGAACCACTACCTTTTGTAGGATTACCTGGGTTAAGTCCAGCTGCATTTATAGCATTTCCATTTGCATCAGTATAGCCACCATCTGGATTAACTTCCCATCCATACTTTTCAGCAGCTGCATTCATTCTCATTTGACCATCTATATCACCAAGGTAATCTACTAAATTTTTTCGTTTTATATTTTTACCACCATCACTCCAATCAGGATTAGTACTAGGATCTACCATTTTTGGCGTTCTGTATTCTCCTTTATGATAGTTATTACCTGGGGTTACATCTGAAGTAACACCGGGTTGGAAATGCCACCCCTCTTTATCTTTTCCGTTAAGTTTAATTTTACTAGATCCACCATCAACGTGATCACCTAAAGCAATGTCTTGAACATACTTTCCATCAACCCATACTTTCATAAACCATGATCCTGGGCCTGAACGTCCCCAACAATCATCGTCCTTATAAACATAATAGTTACCTGATCTAAAAGCTTCTCCACAAACAGCATTTATTTGCTTAACGTTGTATTCTTCATCATCATCACCAGCATAATTACACATTAAATCATCACGACCTTTGGCTTGTAGGTTTTGTATAGCTACATGACCATGCTGATCGTTTACATCTACTTCACCGGCTGATAACCAAGCAATACAATATCTCCAGAACATCGGATCACCTTTTATTCTAGTAACCTCGAATTCATTTCCACCTTTATATTCTTCAAGGAAATAATCGACAGTTTCAGTTGGTGGATTTTCAGGATCTAATACACTAACTTCATAATTTAACTCACCCTCTTTTTCACCTTTAGTAATAATTACCCCTTTGTTACCACGGTCTAATGCTTGTGTCTTAACAGGTATTTTAACGCTTTTTACAGAGCCATTAGATTCATAACCATCACCAGCTTCAGTAGTTCTTATTTGTGGTGGTATTTCTACATTTTCACCTCTTACATTTTGACCAACTAAAACTTGATTTAATATATCTTCTACTTGTAAAGTCGATTGTTGAAGGATTGCAGCCGCTGCTTGTATATCAGTATATGCGATTTCAGTTTCAGTTTCTTGATCGTAAATTTTAGTAGCCATTTTATATGTTTGAACACTAATACCTGTAGTTAATGAGCCAGGTGCTATTATTTCTACTTTAATATCATATCCACCTGAACCATCGTTAGTCCATGAAAATTTTGTAATAGTTCCTAGAAATCCATCATATAACCCAGCTTTAGTTCCTAAAGTAGCATCAGCTGTGTTAAATGCAGTTGGGTCACCTATATTGTGTAGTTCACCATCTTTTATATCAAAAGTTTTATATAAAATCTTTTCATTTATAGCTCTGGTTGAGTTTAACGCGTCTCCACTTTTAATAGTTTCAACGTCTATCGGATCAACATACATTTTTGGATGATACCAGCCCCATTCAATTAATATAGTCATACCTGGTACCATATACATCATTTCTAGAGCTTCTAAATCAGGTAAGTTATGAGCTTTGATATTTAATGTAGCTCTACGTATTGTACCTAAATCACCTTTATTACTTACTGATAATCCAGTAATCCCTGGAGGAGGACTTTGATAAACGCCTGCATATGTTTTTCCGTCCCAGCCAGTATATGAATTAGAATACAATTTATCACCAAAGGTAGCAGTAGAATCTTTAGTTCCTAAATTAGTATTTTCGAATTGAGAATAAGGTTGAGCAGGATGTATATGTGAATCTATTTCACTTCCGTGAATAGATCTAGCTTTAGTTCCCCAAAGAACCCAATTTCTCCAATGAGGTACTTTTGGATATTCTTCTACTATTAACTTCATACTACTAGATGGAGCCATTATTTCAGTATCAGGTTGATCACCTTCTTCAACATCTGGATTTACGGCTCTATTATTAACTCCGTAAATTTCTTGTGGTATAGTAAAAGGTACCGCTCGTACCCAGGGAGTACGTTCTGTTAAATATCTTAAAATTTCCGTACTATTAGAATCATCCAACGCTGATATATTTTTTCTGCCCATACCGAAAGTATCTGCATTTAATCTATTCCTAATATTAGGGTGAATACTATCTAAAAATATACCTCTATAACCCGACATAAATTAATACCCCGATTCATCAATCTTTGCACTACTTGGATTAGCAGGAAGTCTTAATATCATACCACTAGGTACATATAGAGTTCCTTTACCTAAATTGTTAGCTAAAGCTATTACCCACCATTGATTTTTATCACCGTAATAATTATGTGCAATAACATCTAGACGATCGAAAGTGCCTGCTTCTACATATCTATCAGCATCTCTATAAGGAGATTTTTTCATGTTTGCAGATTGCTTGTAACGTTTACCTTCTTTATTTTTATATGTTCGTAATGTATTATATCTTGCCATTTTATTCTCCACTCTCACCTGTTATTCTACTATTATCATACTGTGTATTAGTTCTAATTAGTGGTCTGTTACCTGCACCAGGTATTTCATTGTGAAGTATTTTAAATCCTAAATTTATAGTAACTACTCTAGGAACTTTAAACGGATGACTTTTTGTAGCTGCAGCTCCTGCAGGTCCTAAACTTTTAACCAAGTTTTTTACTGTACCATTTGCAGTGTCTAATATTAATCCAGAACTTAATGATGCGTTTTCACCTGCACCTGTTTGTGGATAATCTTTATCAGGGTCTAATAATTCCCATGGACATTCTTCACTAGGTGTTATAGTTACACCTGTACAAGCAGCTAATTCATTAACAACATAATTACCTACAGTTAAATTACAAAGATTACCACTATATCTTGCTCCTATAGCTCCTCCTTGATCTCTTTTTGGAAGTACAAGATCAGCAATTTTATTTAACTGAACATACATAGGTCTTAAAGATGTTCTATTTATAGCTGCAAGTGTAAGATCAAAGGCAACTTCTCTAGCAAATCCTGCATATGATAACATAGGATCAGGTCTACCAACATATGCTGTTTCATTCCATGTTGGTGTAATAGTATCACTAAAAGCAGCTATAATACCTCTTACTTTAATTGGTGCATCTCCATCTGTTGATATATCAACATTTACTAAATCTTCATAATCACCGTTATGAAATTTACCTGCTTTATCAAAAAATCCATAAGGACTTTCTCCACCTGCTTGAGTAGGACTATAATCCTTATAAGTTAATCCGTATCTTGCTTTTAATGATAATTTTGGATGATCTGAAAAAGCATATTTTTTAGTATCAGCGTAACTTGGCATTCCTATATTAATACCAGCAACATTAGCAGTTAATTTAGCTGCTTCTATCCCAACTTCTGCTACTTTACCTAATGTTGTGCTCTGTACAATAGGTGCAAATCTATTTCTAGCAATATCTAATACTTTAGGCATATTAGTAGGTCTAAATCTACTTAATAAAGCAATACCACCTAAAGTTCTCATAGCACGTCCATGTTTTTGATTACCTGTTTCATAATCTATTCTAGACCCTACAGTACCGGCTGTATTTGCACGCGGGTTACCTTGCCAATTATCTTTTTTTAATTGATCAAAATATTCTTGTGCTCTTGAAAATGCTCCTATAGCTTTAATTATACTCATTACCCAACTCCCTCAGGTAATTTAGATAAATGAATAGCTTCATTTACTTTAAATCCATCCATCTGAACTGTACCACTCTTTTTAACTGCAGCGATTAACGTATCCATTTTATTTAGAAGAGGAGTTAAATCGAGTTTAACTTGACTTGAACCACCACCTTCTCCTTTACCACCAAGATCAGTACCAGCAATTATTGAATCTTCTTTATCTAACTGAATAGAACCTTTAGGTCCTGATACTACCATACCTCCACCAGGTCCACCTAATCCACCTGCCTCAATAACACCATCACCCATACTACCCATCGCACTTGCTTGACTTGCAATAAGAGCTCCTATACCAGCAGCAGCAGCTATACCTAAAACCGCACCAACAATAGGAATAGCAGAGAAGGATGATATTACACCAGCTACAGCAACTATAGTTTGAAGTACCGCTAATCCTTGCTGTAGTGCAATAAGAGTTTTAGTAATACCTGATTGCTCAACTAATTCAGCAGTATGTGCTGCTGCAGAATCTTTAACAGCAGTTGCTCTATTTTTTTGCATATCCATTTGAGTAGCTATTTGACTTTCTAAATCTAATCTTTGTGTTTGAGTAGCGATACCTGTATTCATATCAGCTAATGCTTTATCAGTTTTATCAGATTCAACTTGAGTCATTTCTGCTTTTATGGTAGCTTGTTCCATCTCCATTAACTTACCACCTAACATTTCATCTAAAGCTTGTCTTTCTAAAATACCTAATTCAGAAGTATCACCTACCTGATTTTTAATCTCTTCCATTGCAGCTGCTTCATCACCAGCTAACATAAGTGATGTAGCTTTATCGAGGTTAATATTTTTACCGGTAAGCATATTAAATTTCATTTGTTTTTCAATTCTACCTTCGACATCAAGTAAATTTTTACTCATATCAACCATATCATTTAATTCAAATCCCATTTTTCTTGCTGCTATTGCTGCTTTTAACATATCTTTAGTTGATTTACCGAAATAATTTTGGAATTGCTTACCACTAGATGCTACATCTTTCATAACAGTACTTAATTTTACACCAGAAGCATCAGCTAAATTTTTAGCAAGAATTAAAGTATCCTCAACTACTTGTCCTGTTAATCCATCAGTTAATGCAAATTGTTTATATATCATAGCTGCTTCGCCAGATGATATTTTCAATGCTTTACTCATTTTAGTAGCACTAGCTGCCATTTCAGCTGTTGCAATAGTTGAATCACCTATAGCATCTGATAATTCTTTTTGAACTTCTACTATATCAGCGACTACCATTAATCCATCACTAGCAGATGCAAGGTCAGCAAACTCTTTGTTCATTTTCATTGCTTCTTGAACACCTACACCTAAATTTTGAGAAGTAGAGTTAGTTAACTCGTTTTGATATTCGAATGGTGCAGTAAGCATATTTACCGCTTCTGATAGAGTAGCAGTTATAGTAGCAGCTTGTGATAAAAATTGACCTTTTTTCGAAACTTTATCGTTAATTTCATCAGCAACTTTACTATACTCATCTTGAGCTGCATTTAGCTCATCTTGAGCTTTAATAATTTCTTGTAAAAATGCTTTACGTTTAGTATGATGAACACCAGCTTCTTTCATCAAAGAAAGTTCAGTTTGCATTTGAGAAAGAGAACGTTCTTGACTAGCTATAGTAGCACCTAAATTTTTAAGATCTGCTTCTTTTTGTTTTTGAAGTTTACTAGACAGACCTAACCTTTCGGCGAGAGATTTATTAATCTCTTGTTCGTTACTTGCTTGATCGTCTGCCATAATTGTCCCTAAAAATTATATATTATTTATTAGATTGTTCGAAAATTTTTAAATTTTCTAGAATTTGCTCACCTAATGCATCTTTTCTCATTTGCTTAAGTTTAGCGAGCCTGTCTTCAACACCTGAAAGATCTTTTTGAAGATCACTGAGTTTCTTTTTTATTTCAGGATCTTTAAGTACTTTTTTTCTAAAAGCAGCGTCCATCACTTTAGGTCCAAAAAACCCAACTAATGCATACTTCATTATCTTATCTAGACTTAAAGTTTCTTGAATTTTACGTTTAGCCATTTTATATCTCCACAGTTATTCTATATAATATAAATATCAACTAAATCTATTTTCTTATGTTTCTAAACGGGGGCATCTTTGGCATTTTAGGTGTTTTTTTAGCATTTCTCTGTGCATCTGCATTGGCTTCATTCTGCCTTTTTATATCTTCTAACATCATTTTGATATAAAATTTACGAACAGATATTGGTAATTCCCATATTTCTGAATGAGACAGTCCACCTCCAAACCATTTCATGAGATGGTAAATCTCTTTATACAGACCGGCCCTGTAATCAGAGCCTAGGCCAAAAAAACGAGGTGTCAATGGGTAATGGGAGTTCTGCTTGAATACCTTTATCTGGTCTATCAATAAAAACTGTTAATTTATAATCAGGAGTAACTTCTACCATATATCTACGTAAACTTAAACTATCTTTAGCTAGAAGTTCATTATCTATAAATTTATTAATAAACTCTTTATCGTCGTTTCCATCTACTTCTACAATTGAATGTTTTAATGTAGTAGTGGTAGATGCATTTTTACCAACTTTTTGTAATCTTACATTTTCTTTAGCTAATTCATCATCTTCTTTTGAAGTACGTAGTTTAAATTTAACAGTAATTTTACTTATCGGCAATTTATACTCTAAAAATCTATCATTATTATAAATTGAATAATCTACTTCTTTAACAGTTAAATCATTAAGATCGACTGTATGAGGAAAATCTTCACCTCTATCATCTTTTAAAGTAATGTTATATTCACTACCATAACCAAGCAATCTAGTTGCAAGCATTACAGCACTTTTATCACCAGATATCATTTCATCAATATTAACAGCTTTTCCTTCACCATTACCAACTAGTAAAGATTTATATAATACATCTAAAGCTCTACCTGATTTTAGTAGATTATTATTAGTAAGAATATCTTCATCTTTAGCAGTCATATATTTAATTTCTACTGTACCAGAAGATAAAGGATGATCTTTCGGATAAACTAATCCTTTAGAAGGTAGTGGAACTATTTCAGTAGGAAATTTATTTTCAGCTGTAGAATCTTGCTGTTGTTTTGCTATTATTTGTGCTTTTATTTCTTGATCAGATAACGGTTTATTTGCCATTTTATAACTCCTTAATTACTTATTGTTCTATAATAAATATATATAAACAAAAAAAGCCCTGAGTTTTTCAGGACTTTTTATTATTCAGTAGCGATGATTATTATGGTAAAGAACCAGAAACTGCTATAATTGCTGTCATATGATTATTACCATTACATATATACGTTATATCCATTATATCACCAAGACCTAATGGATTATCTTGTACATTTGCAGTACCAGCTCCTCCATCAATAGTTTCAATGAAATCAGCAACTTCTTTTGCGAATGAACCTGCAAATGTAGAGTCTTCAGAGCCAGTAATTGAACCTTTTATAATTTTTATTGAAACATCGTTTTTAGCCATGTTTTATCTCCTAGAAGTTCCATTCACAGTAATCATATTTCATAGTAACAGTAATTTCTAATGGTTGATCGTTAGTCCAGTCGTATTCACCCATTTCAGTAGACATTATAATAGCACCTTTTAATTTCCAGTTTTCACAAATATTACCAGCAGGATCTAATCCGTCAACAGTAATATCTTTTTTATATTCAGAAGGATATCCTGCAATACCTGTTTGAGATTGATATCCTAATCTTACCCAATCCATAACAGCTTGAGCACCTGAAGGAATAATTGGATCATATAAAGTCATTGAAACATCGTTCCAGTCCATCTTACCCTGCAACTTTCTTTTTGTATTTATATGGTCTAATACTATCTCACCAAACGTTACACTTGGTCTAGTAACTTTTTTTACTAGAAAAGATGATATATCGTTCATACTTAAAACGAATCTATTAGATGTTTTAGGTGTAAAAACTTGATCAGGACTCGCTAAAAACGACTCTGGACTATATGGTTGAAATTCTGACATTGTTTATTCTCCTCTATTTATATATAAATATCATTAATCGCTAAAAGTAGCACCAGTTGGCAAGATATTAAAGTCAACAACAATAAATTCTGCAGCTTTAGCTGGTTGTATAAATATATCACCCTTCATAATATTTCTATCAATTACATCTGGCGTATTATTTGTACCATCCATTACAACTCTGAATGCATATAGACCTTGATTAGCTTGTACTTCTTCCATATAAGGTACTACTGTACTTAAGAATCTATTTCTAGTTACTGTTGTATTGTTTTCAAATACTAAGAATCTCGATGTAGATGCAATAAATTTCTTTAAATTAATTAATAATCTTCTTACATTAATTCTATCTAATGCAGAAGCTCTTTTTTGTAATGTTTTTTGACCGAATGCAACTACACCAACACCTGGAAAAGTAGCTATCGGATTAATTCTTCCTTCGTATAAGGTATCTCTATTTGCATGAGTCAAACCTCTTTCAGCTTTTATTGCAGTAATACCTCCTCTATTTAATCCAGCAGGAGCAAACCATTCTGCACCAATACCTGGTTGATCATTGTAAGCCATTACACCTGGCATTACAACTGAAGGTGGAACAAATACATTTTTACCTAATTGATTGTCAGCAATCTGAACCCATGGCCAATACATTGCTGCATAACTTGTGTTATAATCATTAGCTTCACCTGTTACAGTTGCTAATGCTGTTGTTCCATGTGGTACAGGATCTACAATTGCAAAAGCATCACCTCTCTGCTCACATACTGTAATTGCTTTGTTAACAACAGCTGAATGATCTTTTTGATTTGCACCAGGTACAATTATCATATTAATATCATACTGATCTTGATTTTGTAACAGTTGTAAACTATCAGAATAAAGTTTACCACCATTATTATTTGTTAAATCACTTAAATCATATCCTTGAGAGTTAGCAGCAGTTATACTATCATAAAATAACTCAGCTCCTGAAGCTTTATCTCCATCAGCTCCACCACCAAATCCACCACCAACTGATCCTGAACCTACTGCAGGTAAAGATGCAGATGCAGCAGGTACTCTAACTTCACCGTCTTCATCAAGATAATTAACTGTTTGTTTTAATACTTCAACTCTAATTAGAGATGATTTATTAGGATAAGATCCTACTGACTGAATGTAAGGATCAGATGTTCCTGAGCCAGCAACAGTATCAACAGTATCACCTATCGCTTTAGCTATATAATTAGTAGAATTAGGATCTAATGTTACATTATTATACTGTTCAACAACAATTTTATTAGCGTGTACATCATCACCTCTTCTAATAAGTAAGTTAAATGTACCAGTATTATTATTAACATTAGTAATTTCATATCTTAAATTATCAGATGTACCATCAGCTAATAAACCTGTTCCTGTTGGAGTACCAGCACTATTTAAAATCGTACCAGAACCTAAAGTATGTAATTTAAATGCTGTACCTGCAGTAGTTGCTTCAGCTGAAGACGTACATACACTAGCAGTAGCTACAGCATGATTTTGACCTGCAATTCTTACAACTGTTAATGCTGCACCGAACTGTAGATACCTCTCAGCTGTATGTGATGTTAAATATTGATATGAATCACTACCTGACTCAAACGTGTTTCCAAATTTTTCTACATATTCTGCATATGATGATACGAGTGTTGGAATACCAACTCTACCTTTTACTGTAGGTCCAACTATTGCAGCTCCTATCGCTCCAATACCTGCTGGAAGAAAAGATAGGTCATTTTCTCTAGTAAATACACCTGGTGATACAATTTTCTCAGCCATTTATAATCTCCTAATCTATATAGTATACAATTATTCTTATATAAATATACTTCTAAAAGCTCAAACTCTACTTTGTAGGTGTTATTTCACCGGTATCTAAATTAATTGATACATCATTCCCATACTTTTGTTGAAAAGTTTCTTGAGCTTTTATTTTAAGTGACTCAAGTGATTTTAAATTATCTAATAAATCACTTTTTTGTCCGGTTAATCTTTCTAATTGATAAGTTACTAATCCTAATTGACTAATTATTCTTTGCTCAGAATCAATTAATGATTTTAACTGTCCATGTTCTTCTTTTGTAATTTTTGTTTCATTACTCATAACGTTTCTCCTATAACTATCGTTCTTTTTCTTGTTCAGGACTTGCACCTCCTGGTCTATTAATAACATCATTTATATCAGTAATTACTGATTCATTAAAATTTACTTGTGCTGCAGTATATGTTACATTACTCCCTAATGCTTGTTGAGTTTGTATATTTTGAGGAATAATATGTCCGTTAATAGTAATCTGAAATTCACTTTTAACAACTCTATCCTCTCCTACATTAACTTCAACAGCACTTGGAAAATCATCTACTTTAGCTCTAACTAAATATTTATTTTTATCACCCCAATAACCACCTTCACCATAACTTATCGCTTCTACAATTGTATTCATCTGTGTTAAAAACTCAGTATATACAACGCATGAATAATTTACAGTTATATAGTCAGGAATAATAATTTTTTGTAATTTTTTTACTCGTTGCCTTCCTTGTAATCCGTTAAGTACGCTAAATCTATCATACCTGTTACCTGAATATCTTCTATCCTCTACAACGGTATATAATGGTTTATTAGGATCGACTTTGTTACCAAGATTTCTATCTTTAGTAATACTATCTCTTTTAAATACTAATACAGGTAATTGTATCTTACCTCTATTATCACGCTTTAAATCATTTGTTTGAAAACTTTTCCAATTTTCAGGAGATGCATACATTACAGGTACCTTTTCTACGTTTCCATCTACACCTGTTATTTGTAACTTTATAATATCGTCAAAATAATACTTAATAGTTTCATCAATATCATATAAACCTATAGAAAGATCTTTAAGAGTATCGTCATCACGTCTCCTTTGCTCTTCTCTCTTTACATTAAGTCTATTTTGTTTTTGATTATTAGTTGCCATTATCTATAAAGTCCGCTTATTGTATTTGTTGTATTTGATCTGTTAATTTCAGATGGAGTTTCTATATTTACTTTAGTTCTCCTAGTTAAGTGTGCTTGTACAACAGTTGATAAACTTTCACCATGCATTTCACTTTCACTAGTAAAACCTAAATCTACTCCATCGCCTTCAATTACATTTTGATTTCTACCTAATAGATATTGATTTTTAACCATACTATCTATTTCCCAATATTGAGCATCATAGTAAATTAAATCTCCTATTTCTATAGCGAATCCACTTAACTCTTCATCTATTCCTTCTACAACACCAGTATTAAGTGCTGATATATCTTCGTTTAAAAAACTAAAAGAAGCTTTTTGCATCATATCAATACCATATTCAAGTTGTTGATATTCTTGATCTTCTCTATTGATAAGTGCATTTAATCTTATACCTGGTCTCCAGTTTTTATCACCATTAACACCTTCACCATATAAATTAGTATTAGTTTTAGTAATATACGGTTTAAATATAAGCACAGGAGTATCGATAATGTTTTCCATCACCTCTTTACTGAAATGTTTGATCAGTTGTCTGTCTCTTAATCTACCGAAAATAGGCATAATAGTTATCCAATATATATGCCATAAGGCATTTTATTCATAGTTTCTTGTTGGAAGTTTGCAATATCATTCTGTCTTTCCATCATATTTCTTCTAGAAGCAGCTTCTAGATCTTCTCTTAATTCAGATATAAGTGCATCTCTTTCTGCAGCTCCTTCTGAACGTAATGTATCACCATCTAATGAAACATCACCATTAGGTATAGGCATAGTACCGTATTTACCTCTAATTGATCCTAATAATTCTTTTACTAATGCAAGAGTATATTTTTTAATCCATTGTTTACCAGGATCATTAATTGCTGTATAAGCCATATTATTATAGCCAGCATTAGAAAAATCAGATATATCAGCAGTAGTTGCAAAATTCTTTCTGTCATCTACTTTTATGTAATGAAAATACATAGTATAATTAGCATCAGGAGCAGGAAATACTCTCAACTTATTATTTTGTATATGAAACGAATAAGCTGATTTTCTTATCAAGTCATTAAACTCAATAGCTTGTACTCTTAATAAATCATCATACATAGGCATTAATAAATAATTTATAGAAGGAGAATAATTACCCCATCCGAATTGTGTTAACATTTGCTGCGAACCTAAACCAGAACCTATATGAGGATCAAAAAATCTAGTCATAGCAGGGCTTGCTTCGTAAAAAACTCTTCTAACTTCTATAGCATCTGTACCTGGTGTACCTGATTCATATGTTACATCGTTAGTATTAGTTAAGTCATAAACTTGCTGACTTGATGATACAGCAATAGAACCTGAATAAAGATTTACATCTCCACCTACTCCTGCTTCAGTACCATATGCTTTTGATATACCTACTATATCATTTAATGATGGATTAAAGTGTTTATGAGTAAAATTACTAGACGTAGAATTACCTCTTAAAGATAATAAATTTTCTTTTATATTAAATCTATTTACTTGCGATGAATATTCAGTTACTGCTTCTTCAAAACATGCAAAAAGGTTAGCATCTTGCAATTCAATATCAACAATAGGGTAACCAATACGCCTTGCACACCAATCTGCTACTTTAGGTCCATCTGTTTGAAACGAAGTATCTGAATCATATGTACCGAAAGGTGTATTTCCGCTTATTGAACCTGCAGAACCATCATATACTGTTGTTGTTGCCATATTTTTCCTCTATAGATATTATTAGTCTTATATAAATATCAAACTAAAACTTATTTATCCAATTTTTCCTTATATACGTTAAGTATTTCATCTAAAATAGGATGTCTATGATTTTCTAATAGTTCGAAAGTATGTAACCCTTTTACAGAACTAACACTAGATAAAAACTTTAATCCACTATCACCTCCACGTTTAAGGTCTATTTGTTGAGAATCACCACAAAACATCATCCTACTATTTAAACCTATTCTCTGTAGTATCATTAATGTTTGTTCATGATCTAAGTTTTGACACTCATCAACAATTACAGCTGAATCTAGAAAAGTTCTACCTCTCATGTATGATACCGGTACAATCTCTATTTGACCATCCTTTATCATTTTATCAACACGTTCTTTTCTTAATAATTGATACATATTACCGTAAATCGGAGCTACCCATGGAGACATTTTTTCTTCCATATTACCAGGTAAGTGACCTAAATCTTCTTTCGATATAGTCGGTCGGGTAATAATTATTTTTTTCCTTCTTTTTTGTAGGACTTCCTGAAGTGCGATTTGGCACGCTAACAAGGTCTTACCCGAACCGGCTTTACCAAGTATCACTGATACTGTATTTTCTAGAATTATACGTTTTGCTTCTTTTTGTTCGTCGTTAAGTGAAAGTAAAAAACGATAACCTTTTTTATTATTCTTTGCACCTGCGTCTTTTGAAAATGGCTGTGACATAATGTTCTCCTTCATTTATTATAAATATCAGTATTTACATATATAACCATAAAAAAAGCCCTCCGAAGAGGGCTCTTAATATTAAATTATTCAGAAAGAATATTAGTGAATAGTCACCGCAATCTTACCAAAGAATTCTTTTCTTACAACTTTCTTCGCGTATCTAGTCATTACACCTTTTCTAGGAGTAAAGTTAGTTGGGTCATACACTAGAGGAGTCATAATTAATGGAATATATGGAGCATATACAGCACCAGTTTCCAAGAATTGATTACCTCTGAAGCCCATTAAGATACCGTCAGATGTTTGTCTGTAAGGGTTCTTGTAGATAGTATATCTATTAGCAAACTGACCAACTTTAGTTACACCAGCAGCAAATTGAGTACCAGTACCATCAGCATCAGTTCCAAATCCAGGCATAGCTTCAATAAATGCAGCTATCTCAGGTGAAACAACAGCGAAGTTAGCACCACCTCTCATTGTAGCTTTATGAATCTGATTAGATACTTTTTGCATTTGGTAACCTAAAGTTTGTACCCAAGTACCAAAGTCATATCTAGCAGAAGCACCTACACCAGCACCAACACCTACATATCCAGCTTCTGAACCAGACAATACGAATGTTTCACCAGTATGTAAAGCAGCTCTATCTAACATTGCTAAAATTTCCATGTCGATTTCCATCGAGATGTACTCAGATAACATTGAAGTTAATTCAGCTTCAGCATCGATTGAGTGATAAGCATTCAAGTCTTGAGCAAATTCAGGTGACCAAACAACTTTAAGTTTTCTAGTCTTTGCAACAAGAGCTTCTTGTCTTAATTGAACGTTCATTTCTGGAATACCGATATCATCAGATCCATCAGATACAGATCCCGGAGGAGTTGCAGTTGAATCTTCGAAGTCACCTCTGTTTGCAGCAGTAGTAGTATTCTCGTAGAAGTTTGCAGTTAAGATGTCACCAGTTCTCATGGCATCACCTTTAGCGTTAGTAACAGTAATAGTGTCACCAGCAGCGTTTAATGTACAAGTTCCAGCAGCATTTACATTTACAGATGCAGATGTAAAGAATATAGTATCAACTAGATCTAAATCTAGATCAGCAGATAAAGCTGAAGTTGCAACAGTAAATGTAGCACCGTTAGCAGCAGTTGAGTTAACTTCTGAAGTTTCTAGAGTATGTTGCTTTCTTGCAAGCGTGTACCCTTCTCTACCGTTACCGTAAAGACCACCTGAAGGTGTAGATGATGATGAAGTATTACCCATTACATCAGTACCGGCTACTTGATTAGGTCCAAATGTTGTACCATATTTAAAGTCTAAATAAAATACTAGTCCAGATGGAAGGTTCATTGGTTGAACCGAAACGAATTCTTTTGCGAAAATTTCGCCGAAGATACGTCTAACTAATGGTAAAGCAACACCGTTCCACTCTTCAGAACTAGCACCACCAATCTTTGAGTTCTCTGTTACAAGTTCTCTAGCTTGATTTTCTAGTAAGATCGCTGTATTATGTTTTTCATAATCGTGATCGATTCCTTCAAGTAATCCAGTCTTTTCCCATTTGCTAACGTACTTCTTAGTCTCAGCTAACTGTTGTCTATACGTGTTGTTAGCGTCGTTTAATAAATTTGAAATGTTTGACATTTTTAGTCTCCTTATTTCTATACGTTAATAATTCTTTTACAATAGTCCAGCTAATCTTTTCATTCGATCAGCCATTCCATTAGATTCAACTATCTGTCCTTTTGGTGCAGTTGAATTTGATTTTTTAGAAGCAAAGCCCTCTGTTAAGCCTTTTTTAACTGTTTTACCAGTAAATGATTCAGCTAAAGTAGTGTAAACTAACTTAACCTCTCTCAAGTTTGATGCTCTATCGAATGTTTCGATAACTTTCAGCTTTTGAGATTCACTTAAGTTGTTACCCTTAAACAATTTGTTTGAGAATAAAAGTTTAGCATTTAGAAGATTTACTTCTTGAAGTGTTGATTTAAGAGATCTGATAGTTTCATAAGCTTCTTCTAGTTCAGCTTCTTTATCGTCCTCTTCTCTCATTCCTTCTTCAGCTTCGTCTTCATCATCTTCTTCAGTTAGCGATCTAATAACTTCATCAAGATCAAGTTCTTCTTCATCATCAGCTTCCTCAGAAAGTTTTCCTTTCCCAGGATCTTCAGTGTCGTTATCAGCTTGATCCATTTTGTTGTCACCTTTACCGACGTCAGTAGAATCAGATTGCTCGCGCATTCCTTCTTCAGCTTCGTCTTCATCTTCGCCTTCTAGTTCTTTGATGATTTCTTCAAGGTCTAAATCACCTTCTTCATCATCTTCTTCTCTCATTCCTTCTTCAGCTTCTTCCTCTTCTTCTTCTCTCATTCCTTCTTCAGCTTCGTCATCGCCATGCATTCCTTCTTCTGTTTCGTCGTCGGCATGCATACCTTCTTCAGCTTCTTCGTCTCCGTGTGCCATTTCAACAGCATCAACGTCTACTTCTTCTTCATCTTCTACATCATCTTCTTGCAATTTAGCAGATAACATAGATTGAAGTTTTGGTGTGAAAGCTTCTTCAAGAGCAAGTTTTGCGTTTGCAATAGCAGTTTCTCTAACAGCTTTAGCATCAGCAATTGCTTCTTTTAACAAGTCTTTTGACATAATTTGTCTCCAATAAATTTAATGTGGAAATAAGATTATTAGGAATCTTAATAATATTTAATAAGTATCTAATACTATATAGAAGAATAGTATATTTTGTACACATATAAATATATGCATATATATAAAAGACATAAAAAAACCCGAAAAATTTTCGGGTTTCTTATATTATACAGGTAAATTAGGTCCTTCATTGTTTGAAGGTGGGACTATCCATGTAAAATTATCCCAATACTGTTTAGAAATTTTATCTCTTAATTGTTGTTTTCTAACAGCATCTTGCATCTGTTTTCTACGTTTAGCTGAAGGTTTAATAAACTCTTGTTTAGCTCTACATTTACCTATAATATCAGCATCTTTCATCTGACGTTTAAGATAACGTAAACTCTTCTCTAAAGCTCCGGGTGAATTGTCAGGTACTTTAACTCCTCTCGGATTACCTGGTAAATAAAAGTCTTGTCTAGACCATCTTTTTCTTCGAAAGGCTTTTTTAGGAGGGCCTTGGCCTCCTTCATAATTTTTTCGCATATTTGTTATTTTAGTTAAACGATTATTAATTACCTTAATATAAGAAAAAAGGTTGGAATAACCAACCCTTTTTTTATTTTATTTTTAAATAAGCATCTACCATTTCATCGCCAGATGCCCCTCTATGTTTCATTATGTCAGGTTGTACAGCAAGTTTTAATATCTGTACTACTTCTTGACCGGGTAATAGTCTACCTTTTGGAAAATATTTATTTCTTATATTATCTCTAAAATTATTCTTACCTTGAGCTGTAAACACTTCTTTACCATAAGTAAGCGTTTGACCTTTTTTCATTTTTTCAAGTCTTCTTCTCAAAGCAACTCTAAAATTTCGAGCTCTTTGAGAATAGTCTTCGTTTAGTATGTCGCTTAATTTTATCATTTTTTAATACCTGTTAAAATTATTTTTAAGCATTCTACCAACGTATGTTTTTATTTGAAGTGCGTACGATGCTCTTTGTTCAGCATAATATTCTCTGCCATACCCTTCTTCACCTTTTGATTTTTGATCGAAGCTAGTATATTTGCTGTAACTATCAAGAATTTGATCTTGCATTCTAGTTACTGATTGAAGTTCTTCTATTTTACCACCTATTTCAACTCCAATATTACCGTATCTATCTAATTGCATCTCTTTCAATGCTTTTTCAACAAGTTTATTAGAATGAGCAACAGCCGCTAGAACCAACTTATGTATTTTTTCACCTTTATCAGCAGATTGCTGAAGAGCTTGCTTGTATCTTTTAATATTAGCATCTTTAAATTGTTTAGGTGTTTGGAATGCTGTAGCACCAAATTTCTGATTAGCACGCATTTTTTGTTTATCTTTTAATGCATCCTTTTTATCTTCATAATTTATTTGAAATACTATATGAGGCATTTCAGACATACCTGCAACACTTCTTGCACCTTGCATATCCATACCAACTTTATCACCACCACTATATTTAGACTTCTGCCCTAAACCATTTTTAGTAACGTATGCAACTTTACCACCAACCATCATTCCGATCATTTGACCTTTTTTAATTTTTCTATTCCAGCCGTATCTACCGCTTTCACGGAAATCAAAATCTTTTAAAGCTAAAATAAGATATATACCTTGTTTACCGTATAATTGTTTAGGAGTTTTCGCTACCCTTGTAAGATCAGCATCTGTAATTGAGTTCCAATCTAAACCGGTTTTAACACCAGCTTTTAGAAAGCTTCTTTTTTCCCATTTAGCCATACCATTAACTAAAGATTGTAATCTTTTAGACCCAAATCTTTCTGATAAAAGAAATCTAACTTCTTCAGATATCAATTTTCTTAATTTAGTTTCTTTCATGATTATCCTCCAATTCTAGAATAAGTTAACATGTCATTCATAGCTTTAAGAGCTCTTTTCTTTGCAGCTTCAAACTCTTTTCCGTATCTACCTGAACCACCAGCTTTTTTAAGACCTGAAGTCGCAAGATAAACTTTTTTAATATTTTCAGTTTCTTTGCTAGTTTTCATTTTAGGTGCAGCTTCTTTTCTTAGGTTAGTAAGTTTAGTAGACTCGAAAAATTTATTAGCTCCAAAACTCATTTCATCAGTATGCTCATCATCTGGATCTTCATCTTCATCACCCATTATTTTACTTCCAAGTTTATCTCCTAATGCAGTACCAGCACCAGTTGCAGCAGCTCTTCCTAAAGCCATAAGAGCAGGATTTTCGTTTACTTTATCACCTTTAATCGCTTTAGATATAGCAGCTCTTTTCTTTGCTAGATACTCATCTGATTCATCTTCATCACCATCATTATCAATATCACCATCTTCTTTACCAACTGGATCCATAGCTTCTGATATATTATAATACTTACCTAATTTGTTACCTATATCTTCAAATACAGATTCAAGTCTTTGTTGTAGAGTAGATAATTCTTTTGCAGCCTTTTCAAATAATTTAGTAGATGTAGCAACCTCTTTCATATCTCGTTTTACAGTAACAGCATCAAACCAACCATCGGTTTCTTGTAAAGCAAGTTGAGATGCACCTTTAGTCATTTCTCTTATAGCTTCTACCATTTCAGCTATTTCATTTGTTTTATAAATTCTAGAACCAAATTCATTAAATTTGGAAACTGAATCCATAATATTTCTTTTTTCTTCTCTAGTTAGAGATCTGTTGAAAGCATCTTTACCACTTTCTTGTAATATATCTTTTAATTTCATTTATCTACTCCTGGTTAGGTAATGCACACTTACATGTTAAGTCGCAAAGCATTTCACTAATAATATTATTTACTTTAAAATATTTATCTTTTTTAATTTTTTTACCAACTGATTCGTTCATCGGCTTCATAAAAGCACCATGGGTGGAAGGATTTGATACAAAATCCCAGCATACTAATTCAAAATCATTTTGTACTGCAACTGTATCTTCACTAATTTGTTTTACTGAACCTAGCCCTCTTGATGATATACCAAGCTTTATACCTGATCTTAATAATTCTTTAAGTATATTACCTGAAGGTGTTGAAAGTACTTCTACTTTACCCATTACATCATCGCCATTCCACCATACATCTAAAATATTATGAGAAGCATTTTGTAAATTAACTACCGATGTTTCTGGATGATCTAATTCACCTAAAGCTCTTCTCTCAGCAATTTGTATTTTTTTATATTCATTAACTTCACGCATAAGAATATCTTTTGGATATACTCTACCATTTTGATTTTTAGCACCTGCTCTTTGTAAAACACCAGATACAATAACTCTACCATTATTTTGTCTTTCAGACTCCATAATCATTTGAGGTGAAATATCAAATGGTGTATAATCTATTAATAGCGATTTGCTCATGACGTTCTCTCCCAAGTGCTTCTTTTTCTATATAAATCAAAAAATATACGAGCAATTTCTGCACGTATAATTTTACGAACTTCGTCTATAGTAATATTTTCTGTGATAATTTTCTTTTCCATTAAAATTTTCTCAGCTTTTCACCTATACGCATCATACGTTCAGATATTTTATATAAATTTTTTCTAGTTGATTTCCAGTATTGTTTATTATCAATACCTTCTTCTGTTTTCAACTTAATATTCTGGTTAATAATTCTTTCTATTCTAAAAAGCTTGCTACTTACTTCTTTAATAGATTGATTTACTTTTTGTTTTGCACTTAAGTCTGTATTCTTTTTATAATCGTTATATGAAATTTCATTTAAAAAAGAAGCTGAAGCCATTTTTTTAAACTTTGATTCTTTAACTTTTTTATATCCTGCAACTTCTACATCATCATCATCTAAATCACCAAACGCATATTTTGAATTATACGCTTCACCACCACCAGTAGTTGAAATCTCTTCTAACTCTTCTTCTATTTCTTTCAACTTCTTTTCTAATAATTTATTTAGTGACATTCTTCAACTCCTTGATTAAATTATATGAACGAAGAATGGATACTAGATGCTTGTCTTTTATTTTGCGCTCTTTGTTAATTAAAGTTAATTGTTGTGCAACTTCATCTAACTTAATCTTTACAACATTATTATCAACTTTTTTTGTCAATAGTTTTATTGCTTTATTTATTATATTTACTTCTGATATAATATATTTTTTAAGGTTAGAGTTATTCGATATATTATTAATATACTCTTTAAGAAGATTACGTTGCTTTACAGTTAATTTACCGTATTTTTTATTAAATTTTTCTAATAAAATTTTATATGATAAAAGACGTAAATCTTCATCTTGTTTAGAATACTCTTTAATAATCTTATCTTTAGTATTTTTTACACTTCCGTGTTTTTCTAAAATATGATTAACTAAAAAAGATCTACTCTTCATAATTAACGCTGGACTTTGTATTTTTTTAACGTTCTTACTTTCAAGTAAATTATAGATAGATGCATTTAATTTATAGCTTGTAACATGAGACTTAAAGAAATCTTCTAGATTATAATTACGTTTTATTTCTTTTATTAAATTATATTTCTCTCTATTTATCTTAGAGCTAGAAATTTTATTATGCTCATTTATAACTAATTCAATAAACCTATCAGCTTTAATTTCATTTTTGTATTTTTGAGATTGTAAAGCTTTGTAAAGGTTAAGTTCTTTAGTAAGATATGTATGCTTACTAAAAAATTCTTTAACTATACTAATAGCTGGAGATTTATCGATACCATTAATAGTATCAGAAGTAATTTGACGAGTTAATAGCTCGAACAATACTCCAACATTTTTAATTTTGTTATGTTTAATATTTGCCATATAATTTTTCCAATATATACATCTATGCTTATATAAATATCAATCCGTTTGCAAAGAATCATCATCTATTAAATTATTTTCACTTAATAATGTTGATTTTTTACCTTTGTTTAAATTTTTTAATAATGAATTGATAGATTCTTTATATGCATGCTTTATACTTCTATCTCTATTTTTTATATCTCGTACTCTAGTAACATTTCCTGTAGGATCAGCGCCTCTAACATGATCTTGAGTACCATACTTTGTACCTTCAGGTGGTCTCCCAACAGGATCAACTGATGATTCATTAGGTTCATCAGTATCGGGTTGTACTTTTGGATCAGCAGCTGGATCTTGACCTTCTGTCTCTATTTGTTCTTTTCTAAATGCTTGCTTAACATCTTCAATAACATTATTTCTTTCTTTTTCAATTTCTTGATCTGACATATTAAAGATATTTTTATATACCCAATCTTCTGATATCATTTTACCGTCTTTCATATCCCTAGCAAGATCAACTTTTTCTTTCCAGAGAGATAATTTTTCCTGTTGATATATAGTAGAAGAGTTTGTTAACGCTAAACTAAAATCGACTAACTTTTCATCAGTATACCCTTGAGAATATAAATGTACAATAGCTATTTTAGTTAACTCTGAGGTTACTATTCTTTGAATCCTTTCTATTGTTCTTGCAAATCTTACATCTTCAGCAGCTAGAGTTGCTTTACCTTCAGTAGTTTCATCATATCCTAAAAATGCTTTAGGTACTTTTAATCCGGCAAATATTTTATTTTTAAGATAATCAACATCTTCAATACCACCGAATTCCATTCCTGATAAGGAATCTATCTCAGTGCCTGATTGACCACCTCTTACAGGTAGGTAAAAATCTTCTAACATATTTTGCATGTTAAATTTAAGATTATATTCACCTGTAGTTTGATCAACATAAGGTACTTTTTTCATTTTATCAATAACTTGTCTCATATAGTTATCGACTTCATTAGGAGGTATATTACCTATATCGATTTTAAATACTCGTTTTTCAGGTGCACGCATAATTCTGTGAATCATCATAGCATCTTCCATAAGAGTTAATTGTTTCCAAACTTTTCTAGCACCTTCAAGCATAGATTTACCGTAAGGTAAAAAGTTTGTATCAGATAATAATCTAAAGTGTGCAACTTCATAATTTTCAAGTTCAGTTCTTGTTGATCCACCACCTCCAGATGATTGTCCAGCTAATGATACATCATGAACGAATCTTACATATTCAGGATTGGCAGGATCAGTTCCTTCTTCTCTTACAATTTCATATGTAGAGATAGGTTGTACATTAGTAACACCTAACTTTTCTGTTATATCCATTTTTAAATAGAAATCACCATATTTACACATATTACGTATCCATGGCCATAAATTAAATTCTATATTTAAAACATCATAAAACAAATTATGTAATATTTTTTCTATATCTTGATCTTTACAATTTATACTTAATACTTGATCGAATTCATTTTTTATAGTAGATTCATCAGCGTAAATATCTAAAGCAGATGATATAATAGAATCATCATCCATAGATTCATAATCTGTAAAAAGATTTAATCTTTGTACTTGATAGTTTTGATATTGATTATAAGTTAAATTAGTTAGCGAACCATGAAGTTTAGTATATCTATCGATTAATTTATTTGTAGCTAATCCACTATTAGATTGTATTTTATTTACATCTATAACTTTTAATTTATTTGTTCCTACTCTTCTAACGACTGCATTCGTAGAAAAAAGAGTTTGTAGTCTTCCGAAAAATGTTTTATCTGCCATTTTTTATACTCCTTATAATAACCATGTTAGATCTTCTTTATCATTTCCTAAATCCATATTCCATGAATTGTTAGGATCTGATGTTTGCGTGTAAACTCCATTGTATGATGAATTTGTACCCATCATTCCTATTGCTCGTTTGTTTAATTCCAATCCTTCATTTTTTAATTTTAAAGCTGTATCACGAATATACATAGCAATACTGAAAGCCATTACTAAATCATCGTTATACCCAGATTGTGCCTCCGGTCTAGCACCTTTCCAGACGAAAACAAAGAGTTCATCTATAAGTCTAGTCGAACGCACAACACATGCTTTTTCTCTAAAATAAATATCTAGCTTGGATATCAAAAGTGGTCTAGTCCGTGCAGAAGTTGTAAAACCTGGAACCATTTGAGATTTATCTTTAATATCATATCCTTTTCTCAATTGAACATCAGGATCAACAACACCTTCATGTTTATAAGTATAATATAAGTTACGATATCCTCTATCGATTGCAGGTTGTATAGCTGCCCATCCTATGTTAGCGTTTTCTATTACAAGCAATGCTTCATTATATTCAGTAGCAACGTTAACTAACATATTTCCAAATTCTTTAACACCTATTTGACCTTTATATTCAGCAACTTGAGTTACTGATTCTATATCAATAACATGAAATGTAGAATAATCCGCACCATCACCTCTCGCGACATCAGCTACAACTACATAACTTTTAGTATAATTAGGATATTCCCATACCCAATATAATCCATCGTGACCACGTTTTTCAACCGGCTCTTGACATGTATTAGATTTATACCACTCCAGTAAAACACCAGGAACAACTGAATTACCAGAGCTAATAAAATCACAATCACATTCTTGTGCTGCCTGGTCAGTACCTAATATTACATCTTGTTCATCTCTCCAAGTTTGATTTCTCTCAGGATGAACCGTCCAGTGAAGTCTAATAGTGTTAAATTTATTTTCGCCATTTTCTGATTTTACCCATGTTTTGTGAAACCAGTTACCAACACCATTAGGAGTAGATAACGCAATACATCTACCACCAGTTGCTAATGTTTGTTGTGCAGAAGTCCATATTTCATCAATCCCATCGATAAATGCTGCCTCATCGATTACTAACAAAGATAAAGCTTCAGATCTACCAGCATCGGGAGAAGAAGAAACTGCTTTACACTGTGAACCATTTTTTAATCTTAATGATAATTTATTATCTTCTAAAACTTGACCTCTTAACCAACTTGGTAAGTTTTCATGCATAACTCTAATTTTAGTTACTAAATTTTTAGCTGTATCTTGTTTAATTGCAATAACTAAAGCATTAAAATCTTGATTAAATACCATACCCCATAAAGTATAACCAGCAGTTAATGTAGATATACCTAATTGTCTAGATTTTAAAATAATATTATAATCATGATCTTTAAATTGTGTAAGAGCTTTTTCTTGAAATGGGTATAAGTCAAAATTAATTTTACCACGAGTAGGGTGTTGAATTTTACAATATTTTCTCATAAAATGCACAGGATCTTTTGCACATTTTAAATACTCTTTTTGTATAATTTGTTTAATATCTTTAGCCATGTTATATATAAATATATACGAATTAAATAATTATAGTTGACCAGCTAAATATATTGCAGTGGAAGTACCAGCAACTCCAATTACTATACCAAACCATCTTTTATTATACCATTTATCTGTTATTTTTAATCTATCTGCGTATAGTTTAATTTGATCGTTAAGTAATTTAATTTCACTATTTTGATTAAGAATAATTGTTTCGTTAGTAAAATTTAAATTTGTTTTATTTACTAACTGTAATTCAAGGTCTGCTATAAGTATATTTTTTAATGAATCCTGGTATTGTAAAGTATCAACAGCTAAGAAAAAAGCATCTAATTCTGATTGTGGTATTTTTACAATTTTATCTTGCGCACAACATTTTTTTGGTGCAGCACAAGACGCTAAAAGTATAAGTGTTAATATATATAATATTTTTTTCATTACTTTTTACTCCTATACTTTTTTTCAAAATCAGAAATAGTCTTTTTAGCTGATTTAGTTGATTTTACTTTATCTTTTGTTTCTTTTATTTTTACATCTTGCTCAACAATTTTTTCTTCTATTTTTTTCTTTTCTTGTTTAGCTTTTTTAGTTTTCTTTTTAATATCTTTTATTTTATTTTTATTATCTTTAAGATCTTTTTTAAATTGTTTTTTATTACCTCGCCCTGCAGTTAATGCGAAAATACCAACGATAACCGCTCCTATTGCTAATAGGATATTCCATAACTTTTTCATATTATTCCTTATCTTTTAATCTATTATAAATTTTTCTCGCTGCTTGATAAACTTGTGAACCTTTTTTAGCTTTCAAAGCAGTTCTTAATTTAACATCATTACCTGTTTTAGGATTCTCAATCCTTCTATCTCCATGAGTTTTTCTAACATCTAATTCATCTAAATCAACCGGTTCGTTAGAGATAGCTCTATTAAAGTCAAGTTCAGCTTTCTGAACAACTTTATGCATTTTAATAAGTGCTTGTTTTAATTTTTCTTTCTTTTTAGGATTTTTTTCAGCAACAAAAGCTTTACGTAACTGTTGTTGTTTTAGTTGTATATCTTGAAGAGCTTCTACAGCTTTTCTAAATCCTTTAGTCATAGATGCTTCTAACATCTTTTGTACTTCTTCTTTAATTAAATCTTTAATTTTCATAATTAGCTCCAAAATATCATTTTAGTAAGAATACCTACTAAAGCAATCCAAATTGACCACAATACTTTAGATGTTGATTTTCTAAATTGTGTATTTTTATTTACTCTAGCTACAGTACCTTCGTCAGGATTTAACAACCTTTCTTTTATCATAGAAAGATCAGCTTGCATTTTTTCTTGAGTTTTTTTCATATACTCAAGCTCCTGTTTTACAAGATTTATTTCGTTATTTAAATGTTCGTTAGTTAGTCTTGCCATTTCTTTTCTCGATAAGTTCACTTACATCAGATTTAAACTTTTCTTTAAGTTCATCGTTTGTTTTACCACCCTTCCACTCTTCAATATCACCTGCTTCAGTAATGAAATGTTTATTATTTCTTGACTCTACCCACTCATTATATTCAACAGTAACATCATTTATAAAAGCATTAAAGTTTTTTTCATCAAACTCTTTATACCAATCATCATATGTACCATCCTTTTTCATTTTTTCTTCCCACTTTGATACACAAGTTAAACACATCCCCCATCTTCTATACATAGCTTTATGTGCTGGGTGATTAAGTGGTTTACTACATTTAGGACATTTTAATGGTATTTTATTTATTTTTCTAGCTTTATTAAATTTTGATACATTCCTACGTATACCATTTTTAATAGTCCATTTTTTACCATTTTCAAACCATGTATCACCTTCTTTTCTTTCTTCTAACTTTTTAGTATATCCACTTCGTATTCGAGTTTTATCGCCATATTTTTTTGTAAGCAAATTTCTCATTCTCTTTACTTTAGATTCACTTATACCTTTTCTCATAACCATCTCCTAAAACGTCATCATTCCTGCTATTTGGTTTATTGGTCCAAATGCACCGGTAAGTTTATACGTTTTACCTTTATAAATAAATACTAATCCTTCTGATGGTATTATAGCTTTCCATCCACCTAATTGATTTAATTTATTTAACTGTTTACCTAACCTATTTAATTTCTTTATATCACCACCTCTACGAACATCACTTATTGCCTTAGAAACTTGTTTCTTAACATGCTGAATTGCTTTATCAGGATTCACTGCTAAAAAGTTTTCTACATTTCTTAATACTTCTACTCCTAATTCAAAAAATAATAATTCGAAAGGTTTCATAGTATCTTGAACAGTACCTTTATGTTTTTGTTTATCGAACTCAATTATTTTTTCTCTCAATTCTTGATCTTCAATATTTTTAGCATTTAGTCTAAATGATTTATCAAAAAACGCCCAACGTTTTACTAATCCCATTTTTATTCTATTTTCTAAACCTTTAAAGTTTTTATCAATATAAGATTCCCACCATGCTTGATGATAATCAGCAAATTTATTAGAATCTTTCATATTATAAGGAGACATTAATTTTTGCAATTTGCTCGTAAAGTAAGGTATTTTATCTCCAAAATTTTGACTTGGCTTTACCTTTAATACATGAGGTCCAATTATTGAAAAACTTTTTTGTATGTTAGCATCTACTTGTTTAATCATACCAGCTAGCATTCTAGCACCATCTTTAACTGTTCCTACAGGTGAACCTTTTTCGTATTTTAATACGCCATGGAATTGCAATTTAGGTGCATCATAAACTATAACATTTGCTGATTGTGGATACATAATTTCCATATTCATCCAATTGTTACCGTTGTTAAAAATTTTAAGTCTTTGTTTTTCTGATAATCTATTTATAGCTTTACTTAAATCTCTAAACGCATAAGTAAATGCTTTTTCTATGTTACCTCTACCTTTCCATTTAGCTGCAAAGGATTTAGCATCCATACCACCTCGCTTAATATCACCATTATTTCTAGCAGCTTTAAGTTCTGTATCCCATGTAATAAATAAATTTTGACCATCAGTTTTTTCAGTAGCAGCAGTTTCAAGATTTAATTTACCTTGAAGTGCAATATTAATCATTTGCTTAAAATCGCCAAACGTTAATCCTTTATCGTCAAATGGATGAGACATATGACCGTAAGCACCTCCTTCAAGAATTAAACCTTCATTCATTAGTCTAAATTTTAATAATGGTCTACCATTGATTAAAATATCACCTTTTTCATTTTTAGTAATAGTTTTAACAACTACCTTTTTATTCTTAAATTTACCACCAAGAATAGTATCACCTATTTCGATAGGAATTTTAATTTCTTCGTTAGTTGGTGTTTTAACTTCTTTATTAGGTTCTGGATGTTTAGTAGAATCTTCAGCTCCTAGATAATCTAATAATTCGTATCCTAACGATTTAGCTAATTTATCTTTTTCAGCTTTCCACTTTCTATAAGCTGTAAGATTAGGATACGCTTTAGGAGCAATCGTAGTAGTTTTTCCAGCTACACCGGAAGGAAAATTAGATGGTTGTCTAGTAGTTGAATATCTAGAAGGTTCTCGTAATAATTCATTTTCTCCTGAAAGAAAATTTAAAACTTGCATACCAAGTCTTTTTGCAATACTATCAGTAGATTGTTTGTAATGTCTTTGTGTTTGATACCAAGTTTGAGGACCATCATCTACATCACCGCTAACAATTTTACTATTTTCTTTTATAATTTTAGTAACTTTTCCTGAAGCGATAAAATCTAATATAGATTCATTAACACCTAACTTTTTAGTAATTAGGTTATAATTTTTCATATGACCAAAAATATGTTTAAATAACTGAGCTCTTGCTTTACCATCGATCGCTTTTGCACCTAACGCTTGTCTTATTGCTGTACCTGACATTTCTCCATAACCCGGTACTTTTAAACTAACGTGAGGAGCTATAATAGTATATGCACCTTCTTTGTATCCAACTTCAGCTTTTCCTTTCCATGGACGAAAAAACTTACCACCTAATCTTTGAGCATCCTTAGCACCTACCATAAATACAACTGCTGTTGTTTTAGGATCATATCTTTTTAATAGTTCAACTGATTGATAAGGATTTTTAACTTTAACAACATTTCGTATACCATGAGAATTTATTATTTTTTTCTTTTCATTAAATGAAAACGGTGATTTAGGTAGATCTACTTTATCGGATGTAACAACCCAAGCATCTTTAAATTTAGATTTAAGCCACTTGTATGTTTCAGCATGATGTTTACCCATAGGTTGAAATCTACCCGGGTATACTGCAACAACATGCTTTATATCAGTTTTTTCTTCTGATAAAATGTTATTAGCTAGCCATTGTCCTAAATTCATTTTTTGCTCCATATATATAAATATCAAAATATTTTTTAACTAACACCAATTACTTTACCAATTTCTGAAAAAACTACACCGTTTACTTTAGCTACATCAGCTGGATCTATAGATAGTACTTTTTCATCATAAGCAACAGTTGCTAGTGTATAATCTAAAGTTATGGTAGTACCAAAAGCAATATTAATATCAGCAGCCTGGTCTCCACCATCTGAATTAGAGAAATCATTATCATGTTCAACTATAGCTAATGTAAAATTGTCGTTATTTTTAATATCTGTTAACGCTGCTGATGTAAGTGTATATTCATTATTGCCTGTTGAAGGTGATGATAACTCAGTTGAATAAGCTGTCGAATAATCGATTGAACTAAAAAAATCAGTTGTTGCCAATGCAGTACCACCATCTCCTCCAAACGCTGTACTTTTTACCATTATAGTATCGTTAGGATCACCCATAGCTTGAGTACCTAAATTAACATCTATATGTGCAGCTGAAAGAGTTCCTGTTATAGTACTAGTATCAAAATGCAAAAATACTCTTTTAAAACGAATAGTACCACCACCTCTACCTGAAGACTTAAAGTATTGAACAACGTTATTTTGAGTACCGGTAACGCTATCAACTACACTAGCAGCATTACTAGTTCTAGCTGTATTAAAATTAGAGCTAATTGTCCCAGTACCTGTTCCTTGTCTATTTACATTTATAGTAGGCATTAAAATTCTCGCTTCGGCATATAATAAGTTGTTGAATTAAAATAGCTATTTGCTACAGGAGTAATAGATATTTTTTTATACGATACATTATCTATATTATAGATATTGCTTTCAGATTCTAAATTATTCCACCATGTAACTTTAGCATTATTTTTTACTAAACTCGATAATGAAGAGCTAAATTGTTGCCAGTTATTGTCTCCAAATGTATCATAAAATAATCCATCATAAGTATTTAACTCACTGCGTATATCAAACCAGCTACCGGTTATAATATTAACATTAGTTTTTCCTTGGGCCCATGTATAAGCTTTTTCAATTATTTGTGGATGATTTTCAATAATTGTATGAGAAGTTATTGAGTGTTCTTGAATATAGCCTGCTGATATACCCATTCCAAAACCGATCTCTAATATATCACCTCCGTTTTCACAAACATAAGCTGCTGAAGCTGACATAAGAGTGTTTTCCCAATCCATCATTACTTCAACATTATCACCAAAATTTTCATCATAGTAATAAATCTTATCTGATTCGAATACTAATGTTCTATCGATATAACTCATTATGATATCTCAACCCATGATTTATCTGGATCAAACCAAATTTCATCGTCGTCTCCTAAATTATACCCGATAATTCTTACAATATCTCCTGAATCAGATGGAGCAGTAACTGTTGCTGATCCTGCAGTAGTATCTGATAAATATAACGGAACTCCTTGATCATTACCTACATTATGATCTAATGTAAACATACCTCTTAATAATATACCATCATTGCCTGCATTACTTCCTAGTGCAATACCTAATATACTTGTAGCTGTACTTGCACCATCTGCTCGAGCTTTTTGCCAGTTTCCTGATGTATCCATAAAAACAATATCACCTTCTGCTATTGTACCTTGTCCCCCTGCATAAACAATATCACCTTGAGTTGTGTTATTATCAACATCACTAGATTTATCAAACTGTCTATTACCAATAAAATTACCACTTGAACTTATGTTACCTGAGGCTGTTATATTACCTGGTATGTTTGTTGGTACATTTCCTATACGGATTTTACTTCCGTCATAGTCTATTACTTGCTGGTTATTTGAATAAAAGCCATCTGCATAAACATTTCCACTTGAACTTACATCACCTGATGCTGTTATTCGAGTAGCTGTTACTGGACCTCCTATAACTTTAAGTCCTCCTTGTAAAATTTCTAAATTAGGATCATTATATCTTAATCTAGCTGTATCATCAGGACCTATTTTTACTTCTTTTCCTGTAATAAACCCACTTGCACTTATATCACCAGAAGCTGTTATATCACTGTTGGCTATTATGTTTTGTGCTAGGATAGTACCACTTGAGCTTACATCACCTGATGCAGTATAGCTACCTACCAAGTTAAGACCTGCTGTCTCACCAAACGTTGCAATCACATCAGTAGTACCACCAGCCATAATAATTACATTACCTTTATTGCTATCATTACCTGATTTTAAATTAATATCACCATTAGATTTAAGATTTTGGAATAACATATTATTACTACTATTCATTAATATGTTACCGAATTCAGCTCCACTAGTTGCATGTTTAAATTGTATTTTTTGTGCATTATCAAGAATAATATCTGCACCTACCATATTTAAATCACCACCTAAGAAATTTTCTCCTGTAAACGATGAGCTTATCGCACCTGATGCTGTAATATTTCCAGATAATCTGATATTTGTTGCATTTATATCACCAGCAACATCTAATTTCATTCCAGGAGTATCAGTTCCTATTCCTACCCTATCAGTATCACCTTGTGCAAATATTAAATTATCATCATTTAATGTTCTTACCTTGAAGTCAATGTCATTACCGTTTCCAATAGTTACTATATCTTGGTTGTCTTCAGCAATAGTTAACATTGCACTTGCACCACCGACATCAAAATATATTGTGTCAGAACTAAATCTCATTCTAGTTTCAGGGTCACCTGAGTGTACTAGTTGATCTTCAATCTCTAAATGTTGAAATGAACTTGAAACAGCGTTCATACTTCCAGTTATATTAATACCAGAAAAGTTTGTATTACCTAAACTAATAAAATTACTATATTGTGTAATAATATGTCTGTCAACCTCAGAATTATCAAGTAGTCTGTATGCGGTTCCTGCTTCAAATTGATCTGCAAATACTTTTTCACTTGCACTTATATTAAATGAAGCTGTTATGTTGCCGGAAAATTTACCATTACCTTTATAAAGAAATCCAGAACCAACATAATCTATATAATCTGCAGTAGTGCTATCGGTAAGTAGTATCTTATCACCAACTATAATATTTCCAGTATTTATAATATCACCACTTGCTGAAATATTACCTGAAGCTGTTATATGACCATTAAAATGGTGGTTGCTTAATATACCTGGTCTACCGTATGATATACCATCAGAAAATTGTCCACCTCCATCTAATCGAAGTAATGTACCATCTGGATTAGAATCTAAACCACCTATTCCATATACAAGAAAACTATTTGCTAATATATCTCCACTTGAAGTTATATCACCTGAGGCTGTTATATTGCCTATTATGTTAGCTTCATTTGCTATTAAAGTTGCACTTGCACTAATATTACCGGAAGCTGTTATATTACCTGTTATTTCAATTTTATTATTATCAGAAACTAATTGGATTCCTGTGTCTGAGTCTATAATTAAATTAGATGCATCGTATATGATAGAACTATCAAATGCTGCTTCTGCAGCACCTGTACCAAATGCAAGCCTAGTATTGTCTTGGAACTTTAATTGATTTACAGATTGATCCCACTGAATATAACGATTTGAAAGTTGACCATAGAATTTAACATCTTTTCCATTACCATTTACACCTACTGTAAAGGTGCCATCTAATTGAACATTTCCATCTATGTCTACTGCGTCTAAATTTGTAGTACCATCTACATCTAAATTTTCAAAAAATCCTGTTCCACTTGAACTTATAATACCCGATGCAGTTAAAGGACCTTCTATCTCAACACTACCTGTTAATTTAGTTTTACCCATAACCATTAATTGATAGGTTGGTGTTCCTGCTAATCCATAATTATCAGTAGGCCATTTATTAGCACTATTACCTATACCAACATAATCCCTAAATGCCATCATATCATTTGCTGCATCTAGTTTAAATGCAACAAGATTGTCAGATTGAATTGAAAAATCGATATCGGCTGAATCATTATTAAAAGAAATTATTCTCTGACCACCATCTGGAGAGTCTAGTCTTAACATTGATGTTAAAGTTGCTTGTCCTGAAGAACCCTTTGCTTCGATAAGATCAGGTCCTATAGTTAACATTTCACCGTTTTCTACAGCCCCTGGTGGTTTAGTAGTAAATTTTATTGTTTGATTGTTTGTACTAGGAGCTATTGTACCGTTTGCTGGTAATATAAAATTGCTAGCGTGCATATCACCACTTGCACTTATGTTACCTGATGCTGTGATATGTCCTTCTGTTGTATTTATATTAACTTTAGTTCCACCTGTCCCGTCAGCAAATGTAACATCTCCACCATCTGCATTCAAATGAATGTCTAGACCTGAGTCTAAAGATATAGCTGCTCCTGCTAAAACGGCACTGTGGTCAGAATCACCAAATATTACGCCAAAGGAATCTGCTGTATTCGTAACTATTACATCATTAGTATTTCCCGATGAATCTTCACCTATAATAGAAGATCCAAAAGGTACTATAAATTTGTCAGCTGTTATTGTTCCACTTGCGCTTATGTTACCTGATGCTGTTATTTCACCTTGAACTATAAAACTATCAGATGCCATTGACGCTGTTTCAGCATATGAAGAAGTTACCTCTTTTGTTATTTCAACTACTGCTTGTAAAGCATGAGATGCAGTTACAGCAAAAGATGCGGTCGTAGGCATATTCGAAATAACTGAACCGGTTCCGTTATATATTAACGTACCATCAGTATGTAATACTCTTTGATAAGTATCTTGAATATTTGACCCAGATAAATTTGGTAGATTGGGCATAACCTATAGCTCCTTAACTTCGTTTTTCAAGAACTTTGATAACTTTGTCAATTACAGGTGCTTTTTGTTTGTCCGTAATATTACTTTCTGTTATATACTCTCCAATAATATTATTAAGTTTATTTCTTTTAACTGTTAAATTTTTAAGATTTATGTTTTCTTTAATTAACATTTTAACAATATTTATCACGTGTTCTTTTTCACTTGTTGTAACTTTATTTTCATTCATAACTTGTACTTGTACTTTTGGTTTAGTAGATTCAACAATAGGTTCTTGAGTTTGAGATTTTATTTCAACTGTAACCTTTTTAGATGTATCTACTTGAAAATCGCTTTCCCATGGTATAAAATATGTATCTTCTGCAATAACTTCTAATTTTATTTTTCCTTTAGTATTTTCATCTAAAAGTCCTTTTAAACGTTTAACAGGTATTGATACTTTACCATTATTATTTACTTTTCCTGTAAAAAGTAAACTAAAATTTTCAGCTTCAACAACTAGTCTAGCTGTAGATTTAGATGGAGATGCTCCTTCTAATTTTATTACTGCTTCAAAATTTTCAATTTTATCAGTGTATAATTTGTACATTACGTTTTATCTCCTCAGCTATAATTTTTACATCATTAGCATAAGCTTTTATGTCTTTTACTTCTTTACGTTCATCATATACTTTGACGCCTTTATATTCCATAATTAACCTAATGAATTTTTTCTTCTTTTCTTTAGGTAGCTTATCTAATACTTTTGGAATAGAATCACCTGTACTTACAGCAGTAGAAACTACTTCTTCTATAATTTCTACTAGATTCCATTTATGTGGATTATCATTCCACTTGAAATCTGCTTTATCCCATGTTATTTTTGTAGCCATATATAAATATCATCCTAGACTATTTTTATTTAATTTACATAGTTAATTGGTCGAGGTTAAACACTACTGTTACATAATAATTTTTATCACCAGTAGGAACTCTCTCAGGTAATGACATTCCGATATATAGCCTGTCACCCATAGCAAATTGATTAGTAGCACCGCTAAATGTACCTTGCATAACTGTTTCACCTGTAACAGTATTTAAATCTAAATCACTTCCCATCTGTGTTGTACCGCTTGTACCATTTATACTTCTAAATGCCTGAACTCTTAAAGTTTTAGAAGCACCACTGTGAAGTGTACTACTGTTACTTCTTACATATATTTTATGTAATGAACCGGAACATGGTGCTAAAAATTGAACTCGTCTACTAGTAGATGAGGCAGCTTCAGTTTCACCATCAGATAAAGGAATATATTTCACACCTGTTGATAAATCGACATTAAAATTAGCAACTCTTGGATGAAAAATATTATTTGCAATAGAAGCGGTAGCAGGTGTTATATCTCTAGAACCATTAAATGCTACACCTCCAATACTTCTAGCGGTTGCTAATACAGAAGCTGATGCAGCTGTTCCAGTAGTATCTTGATTACCTGATGTATTTACTCCAGGTAAGTTAATATTAGCAGTACCATCAAACGATACTCCTCCAATATTTCTAGCAGTACGAAATTGATCAGCTTGTAATTCTCTTTCTTCAGCTGTTCTTGATAGTTTCAATAATGCTTCTTTACCTGATCTTGCTTGTTTAGGATCTACATCTTGTTTAATATCTCTAACATCAAAAGAGGTTGCAGGGTCTTTAGTACCAATACCTATTTCACCACTTCCAGAAATATAGAAAGCTACTCTATCATGTGTTGTACCAGCTGATTGAGAGGGTATCCTAAATTGTACACTTGATAAATCATCAGGATCAGCTTCTATTGCAAACGAAGATGATGCAGCTATTGCTAATGACATTGAATCAGCACTTTCAAAATGTGAATAAGGTATGCCAGGCTTAAGCATATGAAATGAGCCACTAGGGTCCATGCACGATATTGGTATTTTACTTACAGAATTTGATCCTGAACCGTTTGTAAATGAACTTAATGCTTGTTCTACTTGAAATGCTGACATTATCTATTCTCCAATTCTTTTATTCTTTCTTCTAATTGTTGTATTTTAACAACTGCTAAAGCTAAAATTGCTCTATCCTCAAGATCTGACGGTACTATTTTATCACTATCTAATTTATTTACAACTTTTCTATTAATACGTTCTCCTGAATCAATTAATTGACCCTTGTCATCTCGAGAATAATCTTTATCCCAAACTGCAAGTTTAGGGTCAACCTCTGCTACTTCTTCAGCAATAAAACCATAAGTTATTGCATCATCTAATTTTTGTTTATATTCTACTGGCCTTAATTTGTTAAAGTTAACTACAGCTGGATTAGAATCTTTTATAGATTTTATTTCTTTTTTTACTTTACGGGTGGATGATGAATACTTAAATTCACCACTAAACCACCTTACATTTGAACCACCTGAAGAGTAGCTATTTAAGTTATAGGCTTTTAACTCTCCTGAACTACCAAATCTAATATTATGCGTTCCACTATCTTCATCCCCTCCATTGTGAAAATCGAAATGTCCGGTTCTAGCACCGAGTCTTGCATCTGTACCGTTGTGTTGTACCCAAAAGTAGTCATCAGAATAATCATTAGAAGTTGTATCATCCCATTCTTGTATACGTACCGAACCATGTCCACCATTATCACCTTGGTTAGGTGAACAAACAGTAAGTATTGATTTTCTTTGATAATTTTGTTCACCGGTATCATCATCGAACCCTATACTAAAAAAATCTTGATTGCCTTGATATACTGTACCACACCACCATATCTCATCTTCATAATCAGTATCAGCAATTCTTATTCCTTGTGCTCTACCTTCGTGACCGAACATTCGAATTTCATTGACAGCAGAAGTATCTCGAGCATCATTTTCAGCGTACATATTAATTACATTTGCTCCTGTACCTGAACCACCTGATTTTCCTATAGTAAGAGTGTGTGTGTTGTCTCCTGTTGAGTCATTACCTATTCGTAACCCACTATTTAATTCAGCAATTGATACTGAGTTATCATCTTTAGCTGTTATTATAGCTGTATATGAACCTAAATTAAGTCCATTAGTTAATTTAAAATTACCATCAGTTGCATCAACACCTAATGCAAAGTTTGCATCAGTACCGCCTTGATTTTCATTTTGAAATACCATATATGTGTCTGCACCAGCACCTGTATTATGATTTTTCATATATAAGTTTTCAACATTATGATTATCTACATTTGTATTAAGATTTAAAGGTGTAGAAGTTGAATATTTATTTTCTACAATAGCTGTATACGAAGATGGATTACCATGTTGTATATCTGATTTTACTTTTAAATCTGCATGAGAAAAATCAGACCCATAAGTACAAACAGGGTTACCATTCAATTTTCCAAATTTATAAACTTCACCATTATTTAATGTTACATTAGCCATATTTTTCTCCTATTTAGCCATATCCGCATACGAGGAAGGAATTTGACCGTCATTAAAAGTAACACCAGCTGCGTTAATAGTTACAGTACATTCTTGTTTGAAGCCAGTACCTTGATCGGTAAATTTAAAGTCACCGATAGGGTGATCAGTATCAACATCAAGCTGTATATTCATTGTTTGTTCACCTCCTAATGAACCATCTAAAACAATTCTTGTAAAATCATCGCCTCCAGAAGTATAGTTTTGAAAATATGTTGATTTGTTACCGGATCCGATAGTAACTAACTTTTCAGAAAATGAAACTGCTCTAGCAGAACCACTTAAAAAAAGATTACTAGCAGTTACAGCACCGATATGATCTACTTTAAAATTAGACGATGATATAAATAGGGTTTGGGTTGAGTCGTTTATCTCTACTCCAGTTGTAGAAAGTGAATGACCATCGATAACAAAGTTTGCTATTTTACCCGCACTTGCAGTTACTTCTCCAAGTGAGTTGACTGCAAAGGCTGGTGCAGATGAACCTCCTAATTTAATAGTTCCACCATCTAAATCTAATTCAGAACCAGCGGATGCTCCAAAATTATTAGAACGTATTTTACCTGTTTGAATTGAATCACCATCAATTATAGTACCACCACTTGCAGCATCTGTATTTGTTGCAATAGCTTCCATCTGAGTGTTTGTAAGTACAGTATCTTTATAGTACCTTATATCATGAAAAGTTCCATGAAATGATATATCGTTTGAACCTGCCCAACCTGGAGCTCCATGTTCCCATTCTACATAGGCTCCACCTGCTGAATCATTGTCAGGCCAACCGAAAGTATGATCAGTTGAATTTGTAAAATTAACACTTTCTGTTGCACCTGCTACATATGAACCGGAGGTTATATTATAAACGTCTAATGAAGCAATATCATTTTCTTTTGCTGTTACAAATATATGATATAAATCATTTTCTTTGATTGTACCAGCAGGTACTGCAAAAGAAATACCTTGTATATCGGCGGCATCATAAGTATTAGACCCTGAAAATATTCTTAATTGAACGTTGTTATTTGATTGTTTGTAAACGACAAATCTAGGAAAATTACGTGTTATAAAAACATTTTTATCCATACTTTCAGATGCAAAAGATAATCTAAATCCTGCAGAAAATTTATTTTGACCGGCTGCAACAGATGAAGTAAATTCATTTGCATTTATAGATAAAGGTCCTTGTAATTCAGATGACCCTGTAATAGTTACAGCACCAGGTACTGCAAAATTAACTTGCTCTGGAGCACTATATGAACCTGTAAATAGAGTTGGTGTTTGACTTATAATTTTATTGTTTGTTGAACTATGAAAATTATAATGTAAAAATAATTTATCATTTGGTGCTTGAGCAGCTCTTGAACCTATTTCTATCTTACCTTTAAAATAACCATTTTGAGTATATAGCCCGAATCCTGTTACATCATCACTAAATGAAGTATCGGTTATGCCTGATAAATCACCTAATCTTGATTTTATTTGCAAGTCATTAACACCTGACCCTGTTCTTTCAGTAATATCAATATAAGGTGTTTCTGAACCAGATGTAGCGTTTAATAAAATAAATCCTGTACCGTTAGTACCTTGAGATACTAACACTTGTCCAGCTGACATACTTGGAATTAAATTACCGTTCATACTTCTAGTTACAACCATTGTGTTAGCAGATAGATCTACAGAATGTACCTTCATTATTTCTTCAGTAAATCCGGTAGAGCTTGTTGCTTTAGCTAAAATATATTCACCAGATACAAATCCTGCCGCACTATCTACTGATGCAGTAGCTATACTACCTGATAAGATTAATGAACCTGATTTTAATGCTGTAGCATTAGCTACTATTAATGCACCACCAACAGCTGAAACGGTTTCTTTTTCAAATACTGCAGTTGATAGAGTTCCTCGTATTCTTGCTTCTTCAAATTCAGCAATACCATCAGCACCTATTTTAAACCCTTGACCTGAACCAACGATCGATGATATAAAATTAGAAGTTAAAATATCACCTGAAGAACTAATAATTATATTACCACCGGTAAATTTATCATCTGATAAAGTCCATCCTGCAACCGTTCCTGATTCTGCCTTTAATAACCCTGCATTAGTTACACTAAAAGGTGCATCTGCAAATGTAGAGTCTCCCATTTGTATACCTGTTCCTGGTATCAATGCTATATAATCTGCATCTGTTCCTTTACTTAATTTATCAGATTCTATAGTCCACCCACCAATTTCACCGCTACCAGCAGTTATTTTTCCTTCTATAGTTGCTGCTGATGCTGTTACTCTACCATCAGCTGATACCTTAAATTTAGATGATGAAATAAATCCTACAGGATCTGCTTCTGCATTTGATGAAGAAATCATCCAACCTCCTGCTCCAGAAGATGAAATATATCCCTCCTTGTTCATATGCATTCTACCACCTTCAAATGCTTCATCAGTGAACGTCCAACCTGCTATTTCATTTGTTGAACCTAATTGAAATTTTGTTGTACCACCGGATCTAGCTAAAATACCATATGCTGAAACATTGCCATAGAACGTAGAAATATAATCGTTTGAATCTTTACCTATAGTAATTGATGGTAATCCAGATTGGCCATCTAATACTATACCCTCATAAACTCCAGTAGCACCTGCACTTTTAAGAGAATTTCCAGATATTCTCCATCCTGCTATTTTACCTGCACTTGCTGTTATTGCTCCAGCTGCATCTACAAGAAATCCTTGAGTCTTTATATGATAAGGTCCGTTAGAATCTAACAATACTGCATCATTACTTGATGATAATGCTGAAGTTCCTATCACCCACCCACCGATAGTACCACCAGCTTCAGCTGTGATAACACCTTGCATAGTTAAGTCACCAACTTCAGTAAGATGAAAATTACTAGATGATATAGCGATAGTACCGTCACCAGAACCTGATATAAATGCTCCTCCTGCAGTTTGAGTACCTAATACAAACTTACGGGTACGTATATCAAGTTCGTTAGGATTTGACCTAAATCTAAAATATGATTCACTATTAGCTATCACTTCCATACCTAGACCATCATAAGTTGTTACATACGTTTCTGACGATTGTGATAAAGCAAGTGAGCCTGACCATAATAAAAATCCAGGTGCTATACTTCCTGTAGCTACATCAAATCCTTTATAATCTATTGTTCTTAAATTAGCCATATTAATTCCCTGTAAATCCTTGCATTACTATACCACCTCCAACATTTAATGATCCTGACATAAAATTATCATTTCCACTTACATATAAGTTACTACCTACAAAACTTATCGATTGAGTAACTAGTGATACATTAGCAAGATCACCGTTTGCATTGTAAAATTCAAACTTAAAATCTAATATATCATCAGCTTGTGCTGTTTGAATAGGTATTTCAATAAAGGTATGATTAGGTGTGAAACCAAAATCGTTAGCTCCTTCTATTTCTACATCTGAAATATACCATTTACCTCTACTAGCAGCAAAAACTAAATGAGCAGTTGTATCTTTTACTGGTGTAAACGAAACTTCTAATCTTCTTGTATCATTTTCTTGTATAGAGCCATTAGCGAATGCACTGACAGCTGTAGCAGTATTAGGATCAAAACTTGCATTTAATGTTACATTAGTATTACTAGAATAATTATTATTTGGTATACTTACAGGACCTGCTACAGCTGATAAAGCTGCTATATTTAAAAATTGTGAAACGTTAGTAACTATATTTGGAGCTACATTATCTGTCTCTAAAGTAATTAAGTGTGTACCTAAATTTCTATTACCATCAGTACATATATCACTATTACCAATATGACTTCCTGATATATAAATATCTAAACGAGAAGATGAAACTTGAGCAGGTGTATCTGATTCACATACCACTTTAAATTTGACTTGGTATTCATTATTTTGATAAAGTTCTATACCGGTTTTTGTTACAAATTTAATAAATGCATCATCTTTTGATACTTGCGGATAATTAGCAGATCCAGATAATTGTTCACTACCTGATATTAAAACGGATGATATCATCTGCGAATCATCGTGTTTAGCATAAGGAGTAAATCCAGGCTGGTTAACAGAAGAAGAAGCCCAAAAAGTATCAATTATTTCTTGACTTTTAAAATCACCCATAGGGTCATAAGCTAAATCAGAAGATAAGTCAACCAATAAATCTCTTTCTTGTAATACCATTTCACTCATTGGTAAAAAGTCTTGATACCCATGACTTCTCATATAAGTTTTTATAGAGTGTACATTTCCAGCTATAGGTTCTATATTTTTAAGAGTTATACTTGCGAAAGATTGTGAATTTTGTGATCCAGTTGCATATGTTGCATCTTGTTGCCACTCTATACTATAATTAGATACAGGGCCGAATGAATTTACTGGAAATGCATTTTGAAATGATGCTATAGATATTGTTCCATCTCTATTAGTACTTAATTGAGAAGATTCTATATTTAAAACGAAAGGTGCTGCTTTTAATGCTGTACTACTAATAACAGAATCAATAAAAGCAGAATATGTAGTATCTGAACCTGATACAATTACAGAGCTGTTAGGTAAATTAATTGATGAAGTAGGTGATGGTATAGTAATTATTCCACCTGCCATAGATGAAGAAAAAGCACCACCGGTTACAGTAATTGTAGCATTTCCTGAACCTTGATAATTATAAGTTACACTACCATCACTAGAGGATGCTATAGATTCACCTGATAAATAAGTTTGTGTTAAATATTCACGCTCATATTCTCTAATAGTAACACCTGGAATTTTTTGAAATACAATAGGTGTTTTATTTACCTTTTCGGGTTCTATAAATATAGTTTTGTTATAGATAACGTTAAATTTATTACGCCAACTAGCAGGTACTAATCCTCCGTTTGGCCTTTTTCTTGCAACGCCTATTATTTTAATCTGTGCGATACCTGGAGGTGTTTCAGGATAAATATAAACACTTATTAATAATCTACCTGAAGAATCAACATAGTTATTAACATGGTGATAAACAGCATTACCTGATATATCAGTAATTTGTATTAATATTTCACTTCCCGGTTTAAGAAAGTTATTATCACCATAAAGTTTAAAGCTGTTTTTACCTGCTGTAAATTCACCTGGAATGTCTGCTACCCTGAAATATTGTGAATCAGGTGCATTATCTATAATAAGCATAGTTTGGTTAAACTCCGGTCTGAGTTTACCTACTCTTCTTTGTAGCATTGTTAATCTCCAGTATATCTACCTACTCTACGCAGGTATCATATATAAATATCATTTGCTAATAAATAACGTTACTTAATTCGTTGTTTCTGCTTATTTCAATAGTACCATCAACCATATCTCTCATAATATCAATATGAGATATAATTAAAATGAAGTCAAATTGTAATTTTAAATAATCAAATAGCATAGCTATAGAGTTTATGTTATTAGTATCTAAATTACCAAAACCTTCATCAATAGCTAAAAACGTAGGTCTTGGAAGACTTGAAATATTAATTAAAGCAACTCTAACTGCAAGTGAAGATACAAATTTTTCCATACCAGAAGTCATTTCAAGAGGCCACTTATTATCTTCACCATATTTTATATACGTTAATATATTTTTACCATCTACATCGAATTCTAACTTAAAGTCAACTATTTGAGATAATATATTATTTATTTCTTCTTCTATGTACGGTAACGTATCAGAAATAATTTCATATGGTATACCATCACGTTGAATAGCATCTAAATAATATTCATAAGCTTTTAACTTATTTTCTAGAGTATGAGCTTTTTTAATTTGTGTATTTATATTTTTAATTTGAGATTTAAGAACTTTTATATCACTATAACATAATTGACATTTAGAAGAAACTTTATTTAATTCAATTTGTAATTCACTTTCTGAATTATTTAGTTCATTAATTTCAGAATTTATAATTTTATTCTCTTCTATAGATTTTATATTAGCGTGATATTTTTTTATTTTTTTATTTATTTCGTTTACTTTATTTTGAAAACTATCTCTTTTTTCCTTAGCTTGATAATAAGATATTCTACCTGTATTTCTTTCTCGTTCGATTTGTATAAGTAACGAATTTAATTTTTCTATTTTATTATAATCATCTATTACAGTAGAATTATTTTCAATAAATAAATTATGAATAGCTAACTCTTCTAATAAATTTTTAGATTTAATTTTATCTTCTTCTAACTCTTTTTCTATTTTAAATGCATTTTGAATAAAAGGAGTACTTTTACAAAAGTCACAGTTAGGATCAAATTGACCTATTGCTTTTAATTTATCTAATTTATGAGTAACTTCTATTTTAAGACGCTCTCTAGATTGCTCTAATTTAGATATTTTATTTTTAGTTTCATTATATTTAGTATAATCTAAATTTATTTTATCTATATCATAACTAGATAATACTTCGTTAGCTTTTTTAATTTTTAGTTTGTTACCTTCAGCTATTTTTTCATCTGATTCTAGTCTAGTATTTATAGTTTCAATTTGATTATTAAACCCTATAAGTTCTAATTCTAAATTATCAATATCATCTAGTGGTACTCGTTTATGTAAAGATTTAGTTTTTACAAGAACTTGTTTTTGTATATTTTTTATTTCTTCTTCTAGTGTAGCTTTTTGCCCTTCATAATCAGCATGACGTTCTTGATCTTTTTCTAGTTTTTCTTCAGCATCAACTAATTGTTGTGAATAATCTGTACTACCAAAATCTTTTAATAATGCTTGTACATCTCTTATCTCTTCATTAGCTAGTCTATATAAAGAATCAAATACAGTAATATCTAAAAACTGAGATAAAAGATCTTTTTTCTCATGTTGAGACATATCTATAAATCCTGTATTATTATTTTGTACAGAAAGTGCGGTTAGAATAAAGTCTTCGTATTGACCTAGATAACCTTGTATATTTTTATCTGTTTCACGCCTTTGCTCTCCATTTAGCGATATATTATTACCATCCTCATCTATATACCAAAAATCAACATCAACTCGTACTTTACCTTTCATCCAACCTTTTAATATACGCTTGGCTTTACGTTCAATAAAATAATCAGTACCATCTATTTCAAAATTTAATTTACAATGAAAATTATTCTTTTTATTATTCATTATATCTGTAGCTAATTTACCTCTACTACATCTGTCAAAAATACAAAAAGATACAGAATCTAATATAGCGGACTTACCAGCGTGATTAGGTGCAAATATACCAATAACATCTTTAGCGCGTTCAAAATTAACTATATTATTTTCACCATAACTAAACATATTAGAAAATTCAAACTTTTTTAACCTCCAAGTAACTGAACGAGATATTTCTTCGTTAGGTATAAGTTCATTTAATGATTTATTTATACTACGAATTTGTCTCATCATAGTAGAATCAATATCATGATTTTTTTCAATATATTCTTGTAACAGTTTATTTTGATAATTTATATCTCTAACATCTCTAGTTAATGACCTAGAAGTACTTGCTTGACCTTTAATTTTATCTTGCTTTATAATTACTACATCATTAGCTCTACATTTCTTTTTAATCTGCTTTAATATAGTCTTAACTTCAGCTTCAGTAGTATTTTTAGTGCGTAATCTTAATCTAGGATATTTCGGTATATCATCTATAACAGGCATTTTACCATCTTTTATATCGATAGTATAAAATCCATAATTATTTGGTATATCGGTAAATTTAGGTTTACGTGTTTTTACATCCCATACTGCGTAACCATGATGCTTAAATGCTTCGCCAAAATTTTGTTGAATAAGTGATCCTGGATAGCATATTTTTTTATCTTTATCAACATACTGACGTTTATGTATATCACCTAATAATGATAAATCATATCCATCAAATAAATCAGCTGTATATTCATCTCCTGTTACTTCATAACCAATATCAGTTTTAGATGATTTTACTGGTCCGTGAAATACGGCTATTTTAGTTTCTGCTTCAAAACTATTAGCTTTTATATAAGTAGAAGGATGATCAAATATACTAAATACAGTAAAGTGTATATTACCAAATTTATATACTCCTGAGTCTTTAAGATAAAAAAGATTTTTATTATTTAAATTATTTATAATAGGTGAAAGAGCATCTAATCTACTAGTATTGTTTAAATTAGTATCATGATTACCGGTAATAACTATTGTTGGTCTAATGTTAGCTAATGTATTTAAGAATTCAGATGTAATAGCGATTAATTCAGGTGATATATCAGTCTTATTATGTACTATATCACCAGCAACATAAATTAAACTATTATCAGGAAGCTCTTTACATGCTTTATATAATTGTTTAAAAACTTCTCTATATTCTCTATGTCGTTGATAATTACGTATATGAATATCAGCAACATGTAAAATTTTATCTACTTTATCAAAACTAAGATTTATATTTTTAATTTCCAAAGTTTAATCCCATCTTCTTTAACATTATTTCACTTCCTGTAACTGGAGGTGTTACTTGTTTTATTTTATGAATATTATTATAACCTAAATCAGAAGGATCTTTATCTCCTAATTCAACTAAGTGTACTTTTACACCGTTATTTATAAAATATTGACATATATCTAATGCTTTTGATCTTGCATCTGTATCTAATGCAATATATACAGTTTCTACTTTTTTCTCGATTATTTTTTTCTTAAGATTATCTAAAATAATTTTACCAAAAAGTGGTATTGCATTCCGTTTTATTGCAATTGCATCAAAAGCACCTTCAACAATAGTTATTGGTTCATTCCAATTAACAAATAATTCGAAACCTATAATATCTTTAGATACTTTAGGATTTTTATGCTTGAATGAAACATCTCTATAATAACTTCTACCTGTAAAGAAATTAAGTTTACCATTAAAGTCATAACTAGGAATAATAATCATCTTCTCATATGGTCCAGATTCACAATAACCTATACCATATCTTACTATATCATGTCGAGTTAATCCTCTATTTTTTAAATACATAACAGCATTTCTATATTCAGGGTTGTTTTTATTACCGTTTAATATTAGTTTAAATTCACTAGGTAAAGATATATGTTCAACTTTTTCTTCTTTAACAGGGATATAAGAATCTACAAACTTGTTAAGATCTTTTAATTGTGATATTGTTGCATTTATCTTCTTAAATAACGTATATAATTTTCTACCTTTAGCATTACATACCCAACAGTGCCAATACTGTGTACTTAAATCAACCTCTAATTTATGCTTATAATGATTGCATAGCGGGCATTTAAAAGACACATTATTGCCAGAGGTCTTTTTAGACCTACCTATAACCGACTCTAGTAAACTTAATAAACTCACAGTATAAATATAAGAAAAATAATTTAATTAAACAACAATATTTTTAATAATATCATATACGCCTTCATCTAATTTTACATTAGCGAATCTTCGTGGGCCTATACAATCATTATAAAACTCGTAACTAGAAGATACATGAAATCTATGATGTATATTTTCTTCTAAATAATTAACTTGACCTTTAGTTCTTCCTAATATAAGAATTTCAAATCGGAATTGCAACATTCCTAACGTTTTTATATCTTGATTTAATTCTTTAGATGATCCTGTATATTCTTTCCAGTTGGAATCTTTACGAATTACTTTACGTCTTTTTTTACCCGCTACTTTTACACGACGAGTTGTACCGAAATATTTTCGACCAATATATTTTCTACCCGATTTAAGATTAGTAATTAAATATACAAAACCAAAATAACCTTCAGGCGCTTCTTCTAGCGTTTTATTTTTATATAACCAATGACTCATATTATGTATCAAATTGTACGTTAAATGTTATATCTAATTCTTGAGGACTCCTTATTGGATAAGCTAATTTACCTATTGCTAGTAACTCATTACCGTCATTGTATAATCCAATAGTTGTAATATAAGGATTAAAGTGAGATGCAGAAGCAAATCCTTTTAATTTATCATTATTCATATCATGATTTTTTCGCAATGTAGGGTTAAGAGATACATTAAAATCACCATTTTCAACAATACATCTATAATTATGAACATCTATTGGTCTTGTACCGTTAAAATAAAGTGTGTAATCATTTAATAAACTATCATAAGAAGATGACATATCTGTAATAGTTATTATACCGTGATTATAAAACACGTTACCTATTATATTATTATCTCTACCTAGATAGGTATTAAGTGATGTTACTTCATTTGCATTTAATGCTTTTTTAAATAATTTAAATTGATCGAAACTAGCTGAACTAGGATATATATAATTATTTTCACGTTTATGTATAAATTTTACAGGTGGTGATACAAAATTACCATCACCCGTTGCAATTAAACCTTTCGGAATATTTTGACGTTCTCTAAATTGCTTACCCCATTTCCTGGCACCAATATGTATATCTGTTCTTATATTTTTTAAATGAACACCATCAATAGGATCTGCTTTACTAGCTTGTAATGTACCATCAACATACATTTGCATAAATGAACCAGATTTTTGTATTACAACACTATGCCAATCGCTATCACTTAAAGGTGATGATGATGTAATAGTTGTAGTATTACCCGTTGTACCTCTAGTAAAAAATATTTTTCCGTTTAAGGTAGTATTTTGATTATAAACACTTAACTCCCATGGTATTCTTGATGACCACTGCCTTGAAGTAACTAATACATTATGAGTATGATCTTTTAAAGTTCTATACCCATTACCATTAGGATTTTCATAAGGTCCAGTGTAGCTCGATGTGACAGATTGAGAAGGTGGTAATTTAACTCTTAATGAAACTGAAAAATCATTATCATATGCAGCTTTATTACTAGCTAAATCTTGTGTTCCATCAATCCTAATAAAAGAGCTAGGCTTAGGTTTATCAAATGAAGCGGTAGAGGTATAAAACTCATTACCTATTAACGAACTAGAACCATTTGTTTTTATAAATGATGATCCACTAATTCCATAAAGACCTGAATCATGATATTCAAACGATACCTCACACCCATATGCTTCATAAGGGCCATTAGATATATCTATGAGTTGTATATCAGAGGTACGAAACGTTTGATCTTTTTCATAATTACCATTTTGTAATTTCCATCCGTCATTAAAATCAACTTTAATAAAGTAATCATCTTTAGATTGAGTTACAAATCCTGAAAGAGCTAATATGCTAGCATCACGAATATTTCCAACACCATCATCATGAATAGTTGTTGATGCATTACTCATAGTTACAGAATGTTCATTTATTCTATCACCAAATAAACCAGATGGTATAGATATCAAATGAACTTCTTTATGAAGGTTTCTATCCTGTTGTTTAAAATATTGTGGATCACTACTATGAAATGCGCTTTCAGGATCTCTATAATAAATGTGATGGGTAGAATTAAATACTATTCTATCGTATTTACCATTAGTTTGTGGCTCACTAGCGATATTAGTATCATTAATATCTCCTAGACTAAAACTTCCATTTGAAAAACGTCCAAAATATTTTTGTACATTAAACGTAGGTGCAGTTTCGTCAGTTATTGTCCACTGTTTGTGAGCAATAAACGTCTTACGAGATTTCGTAGAAGACTTAATAGGCTTATACATATAGTTTCCGGCCATATCATTTCTCTACTAGTAATCTAATTTTACACGTATAGTGGTTTCTCTCTCAAAATTTTTCAACATAGGCTTACTTAATTTTGCAATTGCTAATAATTCGTTTGTCTCATTATATAATCCAACAGTAGTAATAAAAGTTTGTGGATTTTGTATAAATGAGTTATGTCTTAATTGACCAACTGACCCGGTTTGAAATGTTGGGTTAGTTGAATAATTAAAGTCAGCATTTCTTGCTCGAACAAAATAGTGAGTAGACGTAACATCTTCTTCTGATCTTATTGCAAAGTATTTACCTCTATTAATCATGTTATAAAGCTCACGCGTCATGTTATCATTAGTATTTGCGCTATCATTAAATGTCATTCCAAGACCATGTGAACTTTGAGGTCCTAATGTTGGTCCAAGTCTAAATTTATTACCTGCAAAAGCAAATATACCTAATTCAGGATAAAATAACCCCCAGTAATGTGTATCGCTTGATCCATCAGTAAATACTCCGTCACCTTCTGAACCACTTACAATATTATAAACTAAATGTCCATTTACAGTAGTACCGTTTGATACAGAACTATCATCAATTAGTTTTACAACACTACTAGTAAAGTGTCCAGCAGATGCTGATAAGTGTAGTTCCCAGTTACCAGCATTTACACCTTGCTTATATCTTGCACGATTCATAGATAAAAAGAACATTCTACCATGTCCATTACCTTCACCATCAACAAATGCAGTATCTTTATCAGTATCTTCGAGTAACAAGTTTCTATATTGACTATAAACAGCTCTTGTAGGTTGGTTACCAACAGTAGCTCCTGTTTCTCTAACAGAACCAGATCCTCTTCTATTACCGTAAGCAATACTAAATTGTACTTCAGCAGTAGTATCAACAGCAGGATTAGCATTAAATAAATTATAATAATATTTTCCTGAATCAGCTGCTACTTGAGTTGAAGAAGTATGAAATGCAGTTAAACTTCCTGAATTTCTACTAAACGCTGTTGATGTAACGCCTCTTACAATACTACCTTGTATTACGTCTCCTCCATCAAATGTTATATATGACATATTTTATCTCCTTATGAAAGTGCTGGATCTCTATTTACTGTTATAGGAATAGTAACAGATCCACCTGTTTCAATACCCGTAATTGTAAGAGTAGCTGTTGTTGTTTGTGTTAAAGAATAAGCTGTAAGTTCAACTGCTGCTGCATTAACAGTTGTTGATAATTGTAATCCTGTTGCCATTCTCGAATCAGCAGCATCACCATAAGCTGTACCAGGAGCTTGTCCACCAGCTGGAGAAGCAGATGCAACCATTGTTGCAACATCAGTATTAGATAAAGTAAATGCATATCCTGTCGCATTACCACCAGTTACATTTTGTGTAGTTGGTGTAATTACAATTTTTTGACCTGGTGTAGTTAATGTTACAGATGTTTGTGTTACACTTACTACAGGTAAAATTTGTGTATTTTTAGGAAGTGTTACCAACCTATGTTTCAATGTTTGTGAATCATTAGTAAATGCTTCAAGGATAGGCAAGTTTTCTATTGCCTGTCCATAAAATGCTGTACCAAGATTATGTGATGTATCATACATGTCATAATCAATCTCATCGTCACCTAAACCAAATTTTGTAATGTTTAGATTACCTTGAGATAGTCTTTCTCTACCTAATTTAGTTAGTACTGCATCTACAGTTACTGATGTATTATCTAAATATCCCATTTTTACTCTCCTATTCTATATAATATAAATATATACTTTTTCAAAATTACCCTTATCTCACAATGATTTGTTGAGCTACAGGTCCTGAGCTATTATTACCACCTTGATTAATTGGACTTACAGGACTACCAAACGAATCTACAAACCCGGTAGGTGAAGATGGATCAGCTATTGGTCCAGCTCCTACAGGATCAACTATTATTTGATTCGGGTTAACTAACTGGAATTCAGCTACTGGACCTCCATCTATAGTATTAGGACTTGGTGCGTTGAAATCAGCTGATATCATTTTGCAACCATCGAATAATAATCTTCTTTGTGATGGACTATAAACATATTGCGGATTTACATCTACATAAGCTGAAGTTAATGCTTCTACCTTTAAATGTGTTATTCTACTCTGACCATCATCTCCATTATAATTAAATAAAAACATTGGTGTGAAGTGTGTCATTCTTTTACCTTTATGCGGTCCTGATTGTACTTGATGACCGATCGGTGTAATACCTCCACGATTAGGTTCATGATCAGAGTTACCGTCGAAACTACTATGAAATCTATTAGCAAGTACAGAAACAATTTTATAATCATTTGTAGGTTTTGTTGAAACATATCCTATATATTTTTGATCTACACCCAAAGGTAAAGTTTTACCACCTTGTACAAAATAATGAGCTGAACTAAAGCTTGCAGACGTTCCACCTAATGATATTTGTTGAAAGCTTGCTGTTGGGCTCACTCCGTCGTTAGTAAATAAACCGAACCCAGAATAAAATTGAGAATCACCATCTGTATCTAAGGATTGAGATACAATAACGGTCATTTTATATAAAGTGTTTGGTTCAATAGGCATAGGATTATTCCATTGTACCCATGCCATATCGTTTCCTGAATCATCACCAAATTGTACACCACCTCCAGCGATAACTTGTCTACTACTACCACCACTCATTAATCTATAATTTTCACCTATATCATCTGGACCGTAAACCTGATCAGTACCACTTGGACTACCTGGTGTTGCTGAATGTGTAACAAATGATGTAAAATTATCTTCAAATACAGTAACCCATCCTGAGCCGGTTGTATTTAGCTCGGTACCAGGTGTATTGTATTGATTGTAAGTCGGTATTTGAATATACTCTTCTAAATTATAAGCTCTTCTCGATTCTGATATATAAGGTGTGATAGCTGACAAAGTAGGCTCGCTAAATGTTACACCTATATACTCACTACCGTTATCAAATCTATTTCCATAAGTATCACTACCTGATACTCTTTGTTGCGATGATCTTTTACCTATATCAAGAATTGTATTGAGGTGTGTAAATTCACTGCCTTGAAATGTTTGTTTAGAATTAGCATCAGCTGATAAAGAGCCTGTGTGTCCAATAAGTCTAACGCTCCCAGTATGATATTGTATTTCTTGAGACATTGATGCAGGGGTAGCAGCTTTAGTACGTTCTAATAAGTTTGGTCTTATTTCTATACCAACAACTGCATCTGCTCTTGCAGGTAACATAGCTTCTATCTGTCTGAATAATCCTTTATTCATTGAGTTTAAAAGTTTTATAAATTCCCAAACATTGTATGCTGAACTAAACTTTTTAAAATATAAATTTTTAGTATCTCTTAATGAAGTATATTCTGTGTTATATGCATCTCTCGGATCACCTATATAATCATCTAAATCGAATCCACCAAATTGCATTGAAATATCAGTATCAATTTGATCTGCTGGAGATAACGCTACAGTTATATCTTCTGAATCTAGAGGATTAGAATCGAATGATGATTCTTCAAACGATGTTACACGTGATAATTGATTACCTCGTAAAACATTATCTTCAATTCTTATTTTTGAAGCATGAGGTTTAGGACCAGCTGTATTTGGTACTTGAACATAATACGTTTCAGTTTTAGGTGAAAAGTGTTTAAATTCACTATTCTGAGGCCAATCATGAAATACGGGTCTATATGTTAAGTGCGATACAGCTGTAGTATACCCGTCTTGACTATTATATGAGTTAGGTATTGAACCAGAAGGATTCCAATTATCAAAATAAAATCCACCATTTACACCTCCTTGGCTACCGCTATATACATTATAAATATTATTATCTGTACCTAAAGGTATTCTTAAAAAT
>Ga0209645_1000009_pt1 | contig 95639 bp, 124 predicted proteins | sample ETNvirenome_6_30_FD_184070 | JGI IMG/M metagenome (GOLD analysis project Ga0209645, IMG submission 184070) | Marine viral communities from the Pacific Ocean - ETNP_6_30 (SPAdes) (version 2) | ecosystem: Environmental > Aquatic > Marine > Oceanic | place: Pacific Ocean | collected 2013-06-19
AAAAATGAATAAATCTTGGAGTGATATTTTAAAAAATATCCAAATTTCTGGACAGAGAACATCAAGTAGAGATTATGTAAAACCAGAAAAAGACGACGACGAATGTTGTGAATTGTTAGTGAAGGTAGTGGATGAGGCAACAAATTGGGAGGAAAATAATCGTTTTGGGGGAGGAATGGTAGGTGTCCCTACATTTTTAGACCCTATGGGTTATGTTCCTGATGATGATTTTCTTGAGATGATTTATGATTGGAAGGACAATATTACGGGAAAGCGAGATTTTTACAATGATATAATTAGACAGTTGAATGAGAAAGGAAATCCTGTAAGCGAATGGGAAAGACTAAAACAAATGTGGAAAGAAACGAGCAAATATGGTTTATCTCATAAGGCTCCTTGTAAAGAAATAGTAGATGTTTTAGATAAATGGTCAGACAGAAATTTTGTTGGCTGGCAATTTTATGAAGAATGGGTTCATACATACCTATCAGATGAACCCGAAAAAGCAAAAGAAAGAACTCAAAGAGAGTATGACGACTACATGGACTCATACAGAAAAGTTTGGATTGCTCTTCTACAAAACGACTGTGCCGATATTCTAATCCAAAAGCCGTGGATGAATTACTCAATGAATAAAAGTTGGGAGGGTGTTCTTGAGTGCCGAACAAAAACAAAGTAAGAAAACCCATTAAACGCAAATCTGGAGAACCGAGTCAGAAAAGCGAAAAACGCAGACCCAACAAACCAAATCACAAAAGAAGAAATAGTAATTCTTATAAAGAAGTTTAATCGTCAAAGATATGAGGGAACATGATGTGCGAAATAATTAAAGAAGGTTCATCTACTGAAACTTGTCTATTAAGATGCACCAAAATTTCGGATATGTGTTATGCTTGTAGAATTCAGGAGGCAAGTCTTTGGACAAAACCCTATTAGGTGATAATATGACGAGATGTAAATTACTTGATACATGGTTTGACCACGAATCTAAGAGATTAGATAAGGAAGAGAAGAAGCAGAATAAAGATTTAATTACAGGTGAGTAAATGAAATTTGCATATTCTATGGAAGACGACGAAAATAGGTTTGAGCAATATTATGACGAACCTAACACCGTTGCCTATGGTGATTGTTGTGCGGAAGCGAAGGATAGATTTATGCAAGTTGTTAAGGAACAATTAGCAGGTGCTTCAACAGATGTTGGACAAAGAGTTATTAATACCCTTAATGTTTATCAAATTCCATGTAAAGATTTTGCTGAACTATTAGAAAAGTTAAAGGATATTAGAGGTAGCGGTGATGTTGTTGTTGCTGTTAATAATGTGTCCAGTAGATATTTTAGATTAGATAAACTTCCAACAAGTATGCTTCCAGCGATGGCTGAAGTAATTAAAAGGGCTTCAGTTGAATCCCTTACAGTTCTAAAAGAATGTAGGAGTATGAAAAAGAGTTGGGAAATTCTAAGGAGAAGATAAAATGACTTGGCAAGACTATTTGAAAACTATTTCAAAAGAAGATATTAGTGATTGGAAAGGTGCATTAAAGGCATTTATTAAAGAAGGTAGAAACTTGGGTATGCCTTTGGAAGTTATTAAATCCCTTGAAAAAATTGATGAGGAATAAATATGTGGGAAGATATTTTAAAAGCAGATGATGATGAATATGAATATGGTCGTCGTTATAGAAAACCTGATGGTTCTACCTTTAGAGAAGGAAAGGGCTTTGACCAAGAAGATTATTCAAAGTTTAGAGGTTCAGGCACAGAAGAGATGCCTTCAACAGATTTAGCAAATTGGTTTGCTACTACTAATGATAGTTTTGAAGGATTAATGGAACAATTATCAGGAGGTATTGAAGGTGAAGGAGAATTACCCGAAGGAGGGCCTGGAGGTGGAATGCCCTACAAATACAAAGAAGATTCAGGGGCATTTAAAGAATTTAGAAAATCTTCTATGCAATTTGCTAAGGAACTAACTGAAAAAATGATTGAGGAATTTTTAGACTCTATTTTTCAACTTGGTGAAGATACAGGATTATCCAGCGAAGAGTTAAGCGAAATTATTGATGAAGGTAGTGTCTATAATTTAATGAACTCTAAGGCTTATCAAGAAGTAACTCAAGCAGGGCTTAAATCCTCTACTGAAATTATTAGTTCTATTTTAGACCAAGCATTTATTACCATTAGAAGAACAGCAGATAGAGATTCCTACCTTGACGAAGCACCCGAAGAAATGTCTCCTCAAGAGTTATTAGAAGCACTATCACAAATGGAATCAAATAACCTTTGGAAAGATTTATTTGAGTCAAAAACCAGTAGTCAAATAGATTCAATTATTAAAAATATTACTAACGATATGTTTAGTGATACTAAAATTGACCTTAACTTAGAACAAGAAGGTGGACAGGTTGAAATGTCTGCTATCAAGGATAACATCGCTCGTGCTGCTATGGAATATGTTAAAAATAATGACCTTATTGCCTTAATTGCTGGTAATGCTTTGCATCATTTTAATATTATCTATCTTTTAAGATTAGGAAAACTTGGACAAAAAGAAACAGGTGAATTTGAAGAAGAAATGGAAAATGCACCCAGAATTGATTTTGAAGATACGGATGAGTTTGATGAAGACTTTAGAGAAGAATTTAAATCGCTTGATGAAGTTGAAAATTCGTGGCAATCAATTTTAAAGGTTGGAGGTCAAGCGGCAGTAGGAATGACTTCTAACGCAGGATTTACACCAGCCGTTCACAATATTACATATGGCGGTTGCGGTTGCGAAAAGAAAAAAAGCAAGTGCGGTTGTGATGATTGATGAGTAAGTTTGAAGGCACAGACTTTGATAATGTTTCGCAAAGTATTAATGCGAATGCTATCAAGGCTGCCTACAATGCTTGGAAATCAAAATGGAGTGAAGGTGATGCTTGGGGTATTGTCGGTGGAACTGCAAAAGACCCCAAACCAAGAACTGTGTTAGAACAAGTTATGGAACACGGTGATGCTACATATGCCCGTGATGGTGCAAGAAGCATTGAAGGTCTTGGTGATTTAATCGCATCTATTGAAGAAATTTTAGATGGAGATGTTATTGAAACAGAACATGTTGAAGCATTAGATATTGCTATTGATGGTATGTTCGCTACATTAAAAAATCCTAAGTGGAATCCAAGAAATATTCCATTTGAAACTATTGTTGAGTTTGCAGAAACGGATGACCCTAAAAGACCTAATGTTGTTAAGAGAACAATGTATGGACATTACAGAACTAAGGCATATAATGAATATACAGAATGGGCTTTAGAAAATAAAAAGGGGTTTAAGGGTAAGTTAGCCACAACAGATAAAGAGTGGTATAATGAAAAGAAAGGTAAAGCAAGACCTCCCCTTTGGCAAGCAATTACAGGTGAAGGAACTACACAAACAGGAAAAGGTGGAATTTTAGCCGTTGCTCGTGATGCTAAAGACGCAGTAAATAAAATTAAAATTGAAGATGATACACAAATTGCCGTGTATAATGTCTCAACAGGTCCAGCACAATTAGCACAAATTAAAAGTGTTCAGGAAAAAGTTATTGAAGTTTTACAAAATCCAAACATTTACCCTGCTGGTAAGCAAAGAGCACCAGTAAAAGATAGACTTAATGCGGCATTTAGCGAAGAGAGTTATGCTATTAGAAATAAAGAAGAAGCGAGATTGTTGAGTTTTGCTAAAGGGTATGATAGAATTGCAAATATTGAGGAAATTAAATCTGTTAAGTTAAGATTCCCATCAAGCAATAAATCTCTCAATGCAGTTATCCGAAATGTTTTGAAAAATTTAGGAGAGGACATTAAACAATATCAAACACCAAAGGCTAAGGATGGAACGGCATCTGCTGGTCTTACATTAAAATCTGAAGAAGTTGTGAAATATGCATCTTCTTTACAAGAAATGCTTCAGAAAAAAACCAGATGTTTCAAGGCAGGTTGCCCTCATAATCAAGGAGGGGCAGCAGATGTTCCTGTAAAAACTGCACAAGGTTGTCAATATAAAAATCAAAGAGGGTGTGCAGGTAGTAAATTAGACGCAAGAAGGGGAAATTGGTAATGTCAAGAAAGGTTAGAAAGTCCTGTAAGTTTTGTCAAGACCCAGACCGTGATATTCACGAAGAAGACATTCTCGCAGGTAATCTAACCTGTGATGAATTAGATAACCAAAAAGGCTGGTGGGCTGGAACCTCAAAAAAACATATGCAGAATCATTTAGGGGAATATCACGAAAGTTCCAATCCCCGTTGTCCTCTATGCACACATCCAAATAGAGCAGACTTAGAAATAGCCATTCACAATAATGAAATGAAGGTTGCTGAAGTGGCTGAAATTGTTGGTTGTTCCGAAGCCCAAGTTCAATTACACATTCTAAAACACCTGAAACCAATTGTCCAACAACACGGAGCATTAGAAATTGCTCGTGCTGATTTAAACGAAGTGGACATTCTTTCTACAAATGTAAATACTTTGCAGAATAAGGTAAATGAGTTATTAGACAACACGGAGTTATCTACAAAACAAATTGATTCTCTTACAAAGTTGGCTAAAGAAATTAGAGAATCTCTAAAATATATGCTTGAGTTTAAGGGACAGTTAGTTCATAAGAGAGAAGAAACAGTAGTTGTTCAGCAAGTGGAAATTATTCAAAAGGTTTTAATTGAAAAATATCCAGAAGTTTGGACAGAAATTAGAGATTCGGTAGCGGAGAGATTACAATGAGTTGGAAAAATATATTAAAACAAACTCCAGAAGAAGCAAAGGCAGATGAAGCGAGGCAATATGTCTTAAATGAAAATTTAAGACCCAAAACAGAATCATTAGGGCAAGCATTAAGAGAGTTTGCGAGAAGATTTCCTGCACATACTCCCCCATCATTTGAAGAGGACATTAAAAGATTAGAAAATTTAGCGGCTTTGGGAGAGAGGATTAAGACACAAAGACAGGCTTTGGACCAACAAAAGGAGAGATTACAATGAGTTGGGAACATATAATTAAAAAGGATTTAACTGATGAACAAAAAAAGGTAATTGATATGTATGCTGAGTCCCAAGATACAATTACTGTCCGAAAGGCTATGCAAGCAGTATTAAAGACTCTTGGATTTGTTAAGGGTTCAGTTGGCCGAAGAAGCGTTGAAAAATACCTTGAAGAAAATTACCCTGATAAGTTAGAATAGGTGATAATATGGCAAAAGACGATGTGCAAGATATTAGATTAGACATTATGGAAAAACAAATTCAAAAACACGATGAATTGATTGAAAGATTAAGTGAAAATCAGTTAGAGTTAAGTAGCAGATTAACTGAGTTAGCCTCATCAATAGATACTCAAAGCATGGTAATCGGACAGGGCTTTGATTTAATGAAAAAGGTTATACTTGGATTAATGGCTATATTGACTACTATTGGTGCTGGAACACAGGTGATGTAAAATGGTAAAAGACGGACATAAAGATAGCGTAAATGATAGAATGATTAAATGGACAGCCCTACCAGCAGTTTATCTATGGTTGGCTGCTTCAGGTGCAGTTGTGGCTATGGGTATTCTAAAGCCTGATGTTGTTCTTACAAATATTGAGGGTTTTATTGCTCTTATTGCAATTATTGGTGGAACGGCTCAACCAGCATTTGCTACAATGCTTGAACTTTGGAAACAGGAACAACAAACTGAAACAGAACTTCATCCATCGGTTATTGAATCTCAAACAAAGGTCATGGAAGCAAGGGCTGAACTTGATAGAGAATTAGCAAGAGAAGCACAAAAGCATATGCATATGATGGATGCTGAAGAACGCCGAGCAAAAATTGAACTTGTTAAAGAAGGAAAGGCTGTATTTAAAAAAGGTGATAAAAAATGAAAGAAGAAGAAATTAAAGAAACAATTGAAGATGTAGAGGATTTAGTAGAGGATGCTCTTGATATTGCTGAAGACTTAGGATTAGTTAGCGGAGAAGATGCTGAGGAAATTCTTGAAGGTCTTGAGAAGTATAAGAAAAAGATTTTGATTATCTTACCTACTCTTCTCGCTCTTATGATTTTAGTGCAATCTCAATTGTGAGGTGCATTAAATGTTGATTCTTAAATCAAAACTTGGTAATATTACCAGTAGGTTTAAGAAAAATAATCTTCCTACTAAGCAGGAAATTGAATCATTAACAGACGCAGAAAAAGAACAGGCAGCAAAGTCTTTAGATACAGTTATTACTGATTTGCGTAGTCAATTAGAAAGCGCAAAAGCAGGCAAGCCTGTTCAGGATAAAGTAGTTAGTTCAATGCTTAATAGTAGACTTAAGCCTGTATCATTAGAAGAAATTGAAAGAAGAATTGAAGAGTTAGAAAAAATTAATCAAGAATTTGGTTCTTCAGACCCTTTACATGGACAAGAAAAATTTGGAATTAAATTTGATATTCCTATTGAGGGTAAGACAAATAAAGAATGGACTATTGAAACCTTAACACAATTATACAATGAGATGGGTTCTAATCCATCTGTTGAACTTCTATATGCCCTGCATTATTTTATTGAGGAAAAAACAGGAGGGCAATTTACAGGGACTAAGGGAGGATGGGTTAGAACTATTGGTAGAGAAATTTCTAAAGACAATCCCGAACCTCTCAAAGAAATTTTTAAACTAAGATTAGACCCTGATGTTACTAACAATGTTGATAGAAAGGTTTTCAACTATTTTACTAATAAGTATAAATATAGCGTAACGGGTATTCAAGCAATAGAAGAAGAAGTTAATCAAGTTAGAGAAAGAACTGTTTTTAAACCTGGGGAAAAACCTACTAAGAAACCTTTTATGGAAAGCAAAAAGGTTAGAAGAAAAACTAAAGGCGAAATGGTTATGGCTGAAAAGGGTTCTTTAGAACTTCTTTTAGCACCTAATATTGCTGATAAAATTAACCGAATTACCCTTACTGATTTAAGAGGTTTAATTGCAAATCTTAACAAAGCCAATGCAGGCGACGATTTTATTTCTGCTTTAGAAGGTCCATCAATTGATATTGTTTATGAAATTATTAACGCAAAAGGAATTGATAATCTTGTTAGAGAAATTCAAGTTAGTAGAAAGGGAGAATCTACGGTTAAATCTAAAGGTAGATATTTGACATTGTGGGCAGTTAAATATATAGAAGGAAGAAGAAATGAAGACCCCTCCAGAACTATTACAATAGGAGATACAGATATTCAATCCGTAAATGAAATGAAGCCCATCCTTTCAAAAACTTTAACTTCAAGGACACCCGAAGAACAAAGAGAAGTGAACAGTTATTTATCTAATATTAATAAAACTCTTGACTATCTTAGAAGACAAATAAATGAGGACAGACCCGCATTTGTTAAAAATTATAGGCAGTTTATTTCCCAATCAAGACAAATTGAATCAAAAGTAGCAGATATTTCAGATGAGGAACTTAGCGGTTTAAGTGGAAAGGAGAGAAGAAATTATATCAAAAATTATCTGGAAACATCTGGATTTTCAAATATTGATAATACAGATTTAAAATACTATGTTGATTTTGATGATTATAAACAACTTGACTATGCTTTATCATCTGAAAACTTGTCTGGGTTATCAAGATTTCCAAGAAGTATTTTATCTCTTCTTGTATTTTCTTACATTAGTTCCGACGAAAATGATTATGAAACATTAGTAAATAAACTTAATACCGTTAGCGGTGAGTTTAGACAATACATTCCTACGGGTAAATTATTTAGTAATAATAGTGAGTCTACTTTTGTAGACTCTATGAGAGCCTTACTAACCATCTTCAAAAGATTATTAGGGAGAGAAGAATTGTCTCGCTACAATAACACCTTTGTTGATTTTGCCGACGAACTAAGAAATGCCCTTGATGAGTTATATGAGGAAATTCTTGAAGAGGCAAAGGAAGAAGGATTAGAAGAAGAAGATAGATTAGAAGTCTTGGAGTATGGTATTAAGGAGGATATTTTTGAAGAAGAAATTGGCGGCGTTGTTGATAAAGTAAAAGCCGAGTTAGATAATCTAAAGGAGGTCATTAACGATTTGTTGGCTATATTAGCAGAAAATATGATTAGCCTTCTAATTACAAACATTTCTGACATTGCCGAAGATACAGAAGATAGATATAAGAGACAGGGGCTTAAAGTTAAGGGGCGGTCAGCAGGCATTAGGGAATATTTAATAAGCAAGAAATATTTACAAATACCAAGTCCTCCCCGTATTATCACCGAGGGCGACACTAAATATGTGATTTCGGAAGAATCTAAATCTGTCAATAATCTGGAAGATGAAGTAATTTATTACAAACGAGTTAAGAAGAACAAAAAAATAATTACTGACAAAACTCAAGAATACAAATTTAAATTAAGAGATTTACTGGGTGATTAAAATGAATATTATTAATTTTAGTAGAAAAATTAGAAAGGAACTATTAAGAATTTCTAGACTTGGTTCTTTGGAAGGCCCAAAAACAGAAGAGTTATTAGATTTAATTAATGAAAAATTAGAAGAAAAAATTACAATAGACCAATTATATAGAATTTTGAAAAATGTTAGAAGTTATGATGCAATAATGTCAGTGCTTTTTAATTTAGAAAGTGGTGGAGAAGATGGTGCAATTTCTGATGGTTTTACTTTTGATGGTAAATTTCTAAAAGAATATAGAATGTCTTCTTCTATTTGGAAAATGCCTTCTGAATTTGTTAGAATTGTTAATGAAACCAGAACAATTAAACCTTCATTAAAAGCCTTAGAAGAAAAAGAGCAAATTTTAGCCCATATTGAAAGTGCAAAAAAATATAGAAAAAATGATATTGTTGAAATTGAAATACCTCCAGAATTTTTAACTGCTCTTGAAAGAGTTAAGGAAAGTCTTGATACAGAAGTAGGAGAAGATTTTAAAGATAGAGAGGTTCCTAGTTTTGAATCACTAATTGCACTTAAGAAAAGTTTGACAGAAATTTCTGCTATTCCAACTGAAATGAGAAAAAAATACTACGAATATTGGGAAGATAAAGAAAGAGCATTTGTCAGATTAACTGAAGTGGTTAAGGATGTTATGGAAGAAATATTTCAAGGTGGAACTTATTCTAATGTAGAGGCTGACCCAGAATCAGAAGAGAGTGTATATAGTGAAACATCTCAAAGACAATTAGAAGAACTAACTAAGGTGGGCGTTCTACCATCATATATTTTAAAGTTTAGTCCAATTATTGCAAGAGAATATCCCGATTCAACTAAAAGTGTCATGTTGCTAAAAGATTTCTTAAATATGGTTGGTAGAGAAGTTCCCAGAAAGTATAAAAATTTACTACCTAACGAAGAAATAGTTAGCCAGATGGGGGTTTCCTATGATTATAACCCAGAAACGGGTGAATTAGAAGGGTCTACTGATACTAATTTAGATGAAGAACTTGCCGATGCGTTAGAGCAATTAGATGCTTTAAAGGAAGATATTAAAATTGACCCACTATTTTCTATTTTGGTAAAAAATAAAAAGGTTCCTTACGCAATTAATAAAAAGATTTTGGACCAAACATTAGAACTAATTAGAGAAGAATTAGACTTGTCTGGTTTAAATGAATTTCAAGAAGATATTCAGGAACTATTAGATAAAGAAATTGATACTTTTATTGATAGTTATAAAGATACTTATTCAGTAGACGCTACTGAATATTACATGCCTATGATGGATTCATCAACAGTTTTATCCCACTTTAACAAGTTTAAAGATTTAACTATTACTGTTTCTTATTTTAATAAGGGTGTAATTAATGATAAGACATTTACAAGATATTCTGACGCTGTTAAGTTTGTAAATGAGAATACTGAAAAGTTTTTCTGTAATGTAGTTGATATTTTAGAAATTGATTTAAGAAGTGCACCTATGTTAGAGAAACCAAGAAGCGGAAAGGAGGGAACTCCAAAATATTTTAGAGGTGGCGATGTTGTTCCAAGACCTACTAAATCACCTCAAGTCGTAGAAAATAAAGTTGAAGCGTATAGAGAAATTCTTGACAGTATTGTAGATTATTATATTGACCCGCTATCAGGTTCTATGATTCTCCTTGAAGATACACCTGAATTTTTCTCACATAAATGCTTCCGAGATTTACCTATCATTCTTACTAAAAATCCTATCGTCTTAGCGGAAAAGGCTATGCTTGAAGGTATTGAACCAATTGCAGATAAGAACGACTACAACAAAATTTCTGAATTGTTAAGAACTCTTGAAAATCCAGATGATGTGGTCTATAACGATAGATTAGTTAATTTATTTGAGGATGCATTAGATTCTTACATTAAGTTCTGGACTTTGGTTGCTGTTAAAACAAATGAAGATGAATTTTCATTAAGAGATACATTAAAAGATGCAAAAATTGTTCTTGGTGATGCTCTTTATGAAATTGCTAAATTAACCGAATCTGAAGAAGCATTGGAAAGAGAAACATTCCGTGATGAACCCCTCTCATTTTGGAACAGAGAACAAAAAAAGAAGAAAGTTACTATTAGAGGACTTTTACCACTTCTCGGTCAAAAGTCATGGAAGACATATGTGGTTAATCAGAACAATAGAGAAAGAGGAACTAAAGCCGCCTATGATAGATTAGTTAAACTGTTAAAGGAGAGCGATTTAAAGTTAGCAGGTGATTTAACTATTGCTATGTTAGAGGCTACCGATATGCTTAGAAAAATGGAAGGCTTAACGATATACAATGCAAAGAAGGATATTACAGATATTGACGACTTAGATTATGTTATTAATAAAATTAGAAAGGAACATAACATTGACCTTTATGGTGTAGACATTTATAACATTGTTAAATCACAGTCTTCCTTTAATGATATTGGTAATACATTTGGTTTGTCTTCCGAAATTATCTATAAAATTAAGGGGCTATTTAGATGAGGGGAATTAGAACAGAAGTCTATCCCGTTCCTGCGGGTGATTCTTTTGAAGAAGGTGGAGAAACCTTTACCGTTGTTGGTCCGTTAAGTGAACCACAATTTATTGAATTAGGCAATAGATGGCCGAAGGCTAATAGAAGACCAAGAGGCAGACCTGATGCTAATTTTACTTTCAGTAGTGATGAAAATTATATTTGGACAATTGTTGATGAGTTTGGATATTTCGTTGCTAAAGCAGGTGTAGCAGTATTAGATGATGTTATAGGGGATGCAGGGGCATTTACAGTAGGAGGAATGGGTAAGCACCCTGAAATGTATGGAGAGGATGCTAACTATCAAGGTAGAGGATTCAATACTAAATTAGACGAATACAGAATGCCGTTCATTAGAAACTTAGCAGAAGAAAGAAAAATTCCTATTGTTTTTGATTTGTCAAACGATTCAGAAAATAGACTTGCTAAGTATCAAAGAATGGGTTTTGAAACGCTGAGTGCTAATGATGAAAAGCACCCAAATATACCTGAAAGACATTATAATACTCTCAAGGCAAAAGGTAGAACTTATGCTATTTATGTTCCAGAAAGTATGAAAGAAGATAAGGCTATGAAAAAGGCTTGGGAAATTTTAAAAATTATGCCGTTAGTAAAGCCTCCAAATGTAAGACAAATACAACAAATAAGAACACATGACCCCTCTCCCCAAGAAATGCAAATACAGTTTGATAAAAGTAAAGAAAAGAATGAAAAATGTGATTATTGTCATAGACCTCCTGTTTTAGATTGTAGGGCATGTGGACAAAAATTATGTTTTAGACATTTATCTAAGCCTTGCACAACAGGCGAAGGTGATTACCGATACGGGTGATTAAATGAGTTGGGAAAAAATATTAAAAAATAAGGAAATTGATGTAGGTAGACAATATGCTGAAGAAGATATGATTGAATTTGATTTAAAAAAACTATTTCAAAATCGTTATTTAATAAGAGACAGTAGTAGGCAGCGAGCAAATATAGATGGTTCAATAGAATTCCATATTATTTTAAGAGAAATTAAAAGAAAATACCCCAATATGACACCAGATAGACTTAGAAATTATTTAAATAAATTTGAATATTATGGTCCTACTGAAACAAGAGATGGAAGACGAGATGTTTATTTTACTATGAGGTAGTGAGGAATAATGGATTTACTAACCGAAATGGATTTAGAAATGTCAAAGGGAAACTTCCCTTATTTCTTTGAAAAGGTTCTTGGATATGAATTAGCAGACTTTCATCAAGAATGGTTAGACCTTGTAAATAACACATCACGAACAGTTATTATTTGTTCACGCGACCACGGCAAATCTGTTTTCTTTCATTCGTGGTGTGTTTATCAATTATGTTTTCAAGAACCACCATATCAAATGCTATACATTTCATCAAACCATAAACAGACAATGGTTCACATGAAAGACATTGACCGTATGTTCACAAACATTCCTCAATTGAAAAAGTTCAAACCGAGAGGTGGGTGGGCGGTTGGTGCTATGCGTTTAACAAACGGTAATGAAATTCTTGAGCGTTCTGTTGGTTCTCAAATTCGTGGTCTTCACCCTCAAGAAATTATTATTGACGACCCTCTAAAAGAGTTCAGCATGACGGCTATTCAAAGAGTTACTGATTGGTTTTGGGGAGATATGATTCCTACACTTCACCATACCGCTTCACTTAGAATGGTAGGGACACCATTTACTTACACAGATATTTTCGTGCAGTTAGAAGAAAACCCTGCATACAATGTAGAAAGATACCCTGCTGTTAAACCTGATGGAACAGCACTTTGGCCTAATCGCTGGAGTCTTGAAATGCTTGAAGAGAGAAAGATTGAAATTGGTTCATCCAAGTTCACAAGAGAATATCTTTGCGTTCCTATCAGCACCAACACTATGCTTTTTCACCCTGATGCTATCAAAGCGTGTAAGAATGACTATGCTTCGCTTGAGAGCGTTTGTAGGGAGGGCTACCGCTACTTCATAGGATATGACCCTGCTATTTCATCAAATGGAGACTATACGGTGATGATGGTTTTAGAGGTGGATGATGATATGAATAAACAGGTTGTTCATATGCTTAGAGCAAAGGGTCTTGATTTTAGAGAACACATTAATCATGTAATGGAACTTTGTAGAAGATACAAACCAGAAATTGTCATGATTGAAACAAATACATTTGCAAAGGCATTTGCTATGGAACTAAAAAATATCTCGGATTTTCCCGTCAAGGAATTTACAATGAGCCGAAAGAAAAAGGAAGAGATTATCCTTAACTTACAAATGAATATTGACAATGGGAAGATTGTTTTTCCCATGCAAAACGAAACATCAAGAAATGTTTCTAATCAAATTATCCAAGAATTAGGTGCTTTTGGAATTAACGCTCACGGTAAAATTGAAGGTGTTGGGGCGCATGACGATATTGTTATTGCGTTGGCTTTGGCTAACTATGCGACCAAATCCTTTAGCGATACCTTTTTAGACATTGATAGTAGTGGACTATTTAACAGCCCTACTACAACACCGCAGAAGGGAGGTGGATTTTATGGTATTAATCTATAAGGCTGAAGACCCTATTGATGTTGAGGAACTTGAAGAAAATCTCAATCAGGTTAAAAGAGTTGAAGAACAAAAAAAGGTTCTTGACGATTCTGTTAAACCTGTAAAAGATAAACTAAAGAATCAATTATCAAAAGGTAATATAAACGAATGGTTGGTAAAACAATATGGAAATGAAATTGATATTGTTAAGAATATTTCTAAGGAATTAAATATTAATTTAACTGAGGCTACAAAATATATTGCGCCTCTACCTGTTGAACCTCTAATTGAAGGTAAGACTATCCCTTCATTAGTTAAAGAACTAAGAACTATGAGAAGAAAGTTAAAAGGTGCACAAAGAGACACTTTAACAAAAGGTATAGACCATTTAATTACGGCTTATGAGCAACATTTACAAAAATCATTAGATACAATTTATTGGTTAAAACCTTATCAGTTAGGTTTTAAGAAAATGGGACATAACCCCACACAAATTCAAAAATTATACAACATTAAGGATGGTGAAACAAGAAGTAAAATTATTGAACTCTGTTGTAAAATGTGGGAAACTGATTTAGAGAAAAAGAGTTTAGATTATGGAACTGATTATTCTAATTATCATAATAATTTTAACGAGGCTAAAAAAGAATTAAGAAAGTTATTAAAAAATATTCCACATCAATCACTTAGAGATTCAAAAAAGGATATGATTCAAAAAAGTGTTTTTGAAATTATTTCTAATAATCAGGGGTTATCAGCAAGTGAAGTTCATTCCAGACTAAGCCCTTCTCATTCTAAAATTTCTACACCTCAATCTATTTCAAAGGTTTTAAAGAAAATAAATGCTACAAAAGTTAATAGTGAATATTACTTAATTAACAATATTATCAAAAAGGATTTGTATTCTTATGTTGCTGGCTTTATTGATTCTGATGGCTTTATTACAATGGATGCTTCGTTATCACCAAGAATCGGTATGATTGCTACGGGTAATAGGGGAAGAGCATTCTTTGAAGAATTAGAAAAAGAGTTAAAATGTGGCCGCCTACACCTTGACCAAAAGGTTGGAGAAAATAACAGAAGTCAGCACAGGCTTAACTTTTACAAACAGGATGATATTCTTCATGTTCTTGAAAAGTGCCTTCCTCACCTTAGAATGAAGCACACGCAGGGCAAGTTAATTCAGGAGGCTATTAGAATTAAGAAGAACTTCAAGAAGGCAGATTGGGCTAAGCCGAGACTTGGTGAGATTTTTAAATTAATCAAGTATGAAAATTGGAAGGACTCGGTTACTCAAGGTCCAAAGGAATTTAAAAAATATGGAATTGACCCCGAAGTAGTAGTTAAATACCATGATAATTCTAAAATGCAACTAATGGATAGTCTTGAAAGTGGGGTGGAATGATGGGTCTTAGAGATTACTTAGGAGGCTTTGTTAAGCGACGAACCCCTACGCCAAACCAAAAAGAAGTCTACAATTTAGGCATTCAGGAAAAAAGAAATATTCAGCACATTGTTGGACCTGTTCTTTATGATGTTGCTAATCAATCAACCATTGTTAGAACTTGTATTACTCAATTAAAAACTGAAATTTTCCGAAGAGGATTTGAATGGAAAAAAGCATTCTACAAAATTTGTAATAAGTGTGATACTAAGCATGAAAAAGAAACTGATGTTTGTAGAAATTGTGGTTCTAAAGATTTGAGAGTTCCCTCTCAAGACCAAATTAATTACGCTGAAAAATTCTTTGATGGATATATTAACAGGTCAGAACAAAAATTAATTGATGTTCTAAAAGAAATTGAAACTGATTTAAATATTGCTGATGATGCATATTTAATCTTAGTTAAGGAATATTATCTTGATGATAAGGGAAATGTTGTTCTTCATAAAATTAAAGAAATGTATAGGGGCGACCCATTAACTATGTATATTGATATTGATGAGGAAGGAGATAGAGGTGAAGCACATTATACTTGTATTACACATAGAGAAATTTATGATACCGACTCATTAGCAAGGTGTCCTGTTTGTGATTGTAAATTACACCCTGTTCATTATATTAATAGAGTTCACGGAAAAGACCAATACTTTACAAAGGATGAAGTTATCCATCTTAGCAAATACAACCCCTCAAGACTTTACGGCTTCTCTCCTATTTTGACGCTATGGAGTCATATTACTACTCTTATTGCTATGGAAAATTATGTCAATACTTCTTATACTAAAGCGAGAGCACCAAGAGGTATTCTTGCCGTTCAAACCAATAACATGGAATCTCTTGTTAAATATTGGAAGGGCGTTAAGGAAAAGTTAGAGAAAGACCCTCACTATATTCCTATTATGGGTATTGAAACCGATGGTGGTTCAAGAGGTTCAATTGAATGGGTTCAGTTTATGAACACATTAAAAGAGATGGACTACATCAATGTTAAGGATGATTTGAGAGATAGAATTGGTGCTTTCTACGGAGTCAGTAAAATTTTCCAAGGAGATACCGCTACAAGTGGTGGTTTAAACAACGAAGGTATGCAGATTTTAGTTACTAATCGTTCTGTTGAATTAGCACAAAATGTCTATAATCAATACTTATTCCCATTCCTTCTAAAGCAATTTGGAATTACAGATTGGACTTTAACGCTACTGCGTTCTGAAGAAGAGGACAATGTGGCTGAATTAAGAAGAAGGGAAATTGAAATTAATATTGCAGCCCAAATTAAAAATCTTGGGTTTGAAGTTGATATGGATGAAGATGGAAACTTTATTTATTCTAAACCTTTACCAAAGGAAGAACAACCTATGGAAAGAGTCGGCGGTGGAGAGAAAGTTGAAACAGACCCATACGCAGGAACAAATATTGATGCCTCACAATTAGGACAGATGCAAGAACAGATGATGCAAGGAGGGTCTAAACCACAAGAAAACCCACCAGCAACGAGAAATAAACCATCTATGAGCGTTGGTCCTCCTAATAGAAATATGGGATTGCCGAGAGAAGCGGCAAATAATAATGTAGATAGAAGAACAGAAAGAAGAGTTGGTTAAAATGAACTGGGAAAATATTAAGAAAGAAATTAGAAGAAAACCTCCTACTAAAGTAGCGGGTGGTGCAGACCAAGAATTAGAAGAAACCATGTCAGAAGACAATAGAGAACTAATTGCTAATACAAGAAGAAGCACTTTACAGGCAATTTATAAAATTTTAAAGGATATGGGTGAAGAAGAACTTGTTAAAATTTTAGAAGAAAGACTTAAGGGGATGGAATAAATGAATAAAGATATTATTAATAGAAAATTAAATGCAGCAAAAGAACAAATTGAGCGTTTGGCTAAGACTGTTAATCAGCAACCAAGAGAACCAAAGCAGACTGTTAATACAGTTCCTGCTGGTGTTCAGGAACACCCACCAGTAAATGAAGGAATTAATCAACAATCAGTTCCTGGATTTATTACGGGTGGACCAAAATTTAATAAGAAAATGAAGGAAGTTTAATTATGTCTTGGCAACTCATTCTAAAAGAAATTCCATTTAAAGTTAGGGATTTCCGAGCCATTGATAAAAAGGCGAAGAAGATTTGGAATGATGGAGGGCGTAAGGAAGAATTATCTAAAATTATTGTTAGATTAATTAGAGAAAAATACAATACTTCTGATGAAGAATTAATGGAAGATTTTAAAAAGTATTTAGAAACATTATCAGGGTATGCTCAAACCTCAAGAGTTAGAAGTAAGCAAAAGTATGATAGGTTTGAAGAAAGAAAGCCGTTATCACCACAAACAGACCCTAATTATCAACAAACAATTAGGGAACTTGATAAGAGAGATGAAATTGTTGATGAATTAACAACATTGTTTGGAACAATTTTAGCACAAGACACTTCTACTCCTGATGAGGAAATTATTCGCCAGTTTGATAAATTTAAAGATAAACTTGAAAGAGAGGAAAAGAGAAGAGAATTGAAAGACACCACTCCTAAGAAAAGGCGCAGAAAAACTAAACCTAAAGTAAAAACAGGAAAACTTGATTCTTTTGAAGACTCTTTTCCTAAAAGTGCACAAATGTTTAGAGAGTGGGTTGAATCTTCTTATCTTTCCATTTCGTTTTCAAAATTAAATAGATTGCTCAGTTTGGTTGGCTCTCCTACTATTAGTAATGATGAAACTATTGGTAGATTAAAGAAATTTATTAAAGATGAAAAATTGAGCAATAAAGATAAAACTGCTCTAACCGCTATTGCTGACCAAATGGTAAAGGAGAATAATGAAAAACCAAGAAGCAACAGAAGATTATCTGGTAATGTCGTTCAAGCAAGAGCATTAGGATTAGATATTGCTAAGAGAAGTAGTATGAACAAAACCAATTTAGTGATTAGATTTGGTGATGATAGAAAAATAGAAATTAAAGGAAAACAAAGAAATTTCTTAGATAATTTTGAAAGATTAGATTTAACTAATGATAGTTTTTATAATAATCCAAATACCAGAGATATTTTTGAATATTGGGTAAAGGAATCTGGGTATACAGGTTCTGCTGAAAAATTTATTAAATTAGATGCTTTAGAAAAAAGCAAATATATTAAAAATATTATGAGAAATATTCCAGAATATCCTACAAATGTTATTAAAGTTGGTCTTTTGTATAGAGATATGTTTGAAGATAATCAAGCAGGACTTATTATTGATAAGGAAAAAGCCCCTGAAGAATTTGCTTATTTTCTTCAAGGTTTGAGAGATGGACTTATGGGTGGTAAATCGGCAAGAACGGCATTTGATTTTAACATTCTCAAGAAATTTAACAATCGTATTTTACCTCAACTTATTGATGCTATTAAGAGAGGTGTTTTCGTTGATGCAGAAGGAGAGCGTCAATTTAGATTAGGTCCTCCTGTTTCTAAATTAATGAACAGGTTAAGTAAAGACCAAGAAGATAAAAGCGAAATTATTTCTGTTATTGGAGATGTTATCCGAGGGCAAAATATTTCAAATAAATATCAAGGTTCAGATAAAGATACTCTTGCTAAAATTGAATCAGATATTAGAGACCAATTAAAAGAAAAGGTTGCTGGTAAAACGGTAGCCTCATATTTACTTTCCACATTTACTAAATTGTATAAAAAGGAAGGTATTTTAAGTAGTATTCTGAATGCCAAAACTGTTATTCCTGTTGAATATCTTAAACCTTCTGATGTGCCTGAAAAAGAAAGTCCTATGGGTAAAAAGCCTAAATATATACCCGACCCTAATAAAAAGGTGAAACCTCCAAAAGACCCTCCAAAAGCAGGTAAAAAATTATTTGAATGGGTTGATAAAGAAACTGAAAGACTTCAAGCAATTTCAGATGATAAAGAAAATGATATAACCTACACCGAAGAAGATATTCATAGAATAGTGGGTTGGAAAAAAGGAACGGTTAAAGAAATAAAACGCGGACCTACTGGAGAAATAATTCGTGATAAAGATGGTAATGCCGTTGAAGTGGAAAGAGAAAAATACATTAAATATAATCCTAAAGAGGAGACAAAAAAATCTCTTGACAATCTATTGGTAGCCATCGGTGAAGAAGATGAAATTATTATCAAAGAGGATATTGGTCTTATCCTTGAGTCCCTTGACAAAAAGCAGAAGAAAAAAGTTAAGGCAATTTTAAATATCGCAGACCCCACAGAATACTTTGGACACGATTTCCTCAAGTTATCCGAACTGATTCGTTTGTTGAAAACATTAGGCGTTGTAAAGGGCGACAAAAAGTTAAACAAAAAGATTTTGAGATATGACGAAGAAAATGTGAAGGTAGTAAAGTTGGCCGCAAGACTAAGAAAGGATTATGAAAGACTTTACGATGATTTGAGAGAAATGATATACCCTAAGAGTGGTGAATAAAATGGATGAAGAATTGACATTATTATTGAAAGAATTAGTAGAGAGAGTCAAGACCTTAGAAACAACCGTCTTTGATAGAGACAATGTGCTAATGAAGTCTGGTCTTGTAAAAGTTGAGAGCCAAGCACCGTCTATTCAAACGGCGGGAAGAATCCCATCAGCCGATACAATCGCAAAGATGGATTGGAAGGATATTGACGAACTTGTTGTTAGATTAAGTGGTGAGTAAAATGGATTGGGAAAGTAAAACAGATGTAACTATGGACTTTACGGCAGATGCAAGAGGAGAAGATAAAGTTACTGCGGTATTAACGCAATTAATTGAAGTTGGAAATTTGATTTCAAATCATCTTGGTAGTCATATTGACCCAAGTGCAAAGGCTACAAGTGGAAAGGCTAAGACTCCTCAACAAGTTGATGTTACGAGAATGGCTATGAAACCATTAACTGAAGCACAAGAAAAGACGGCTGGTAGTGTATACAAAAATAGACAAATGCCTACACGAGATTATACAGGCCGAATAATTTCTAAAGAAGATATTGACGATGTTGTTGATGATAATATGGATGAATATCTAAGAAGGAATCCTGATGAAAGAAGAAGAGATGAAGTTAATGATGATGAAGAAAAGGTTTTATTAACACTAACGAGATTTGGTGATGATGAAGAAAAACTTAATCCTGCTATGACCGCACTCTCCATGTTGGATAATGAGGAAAAGGCTATGGCTAATCCTCTTTCTACTTCGGAAGGTAAAGCACTTCTTTCTGCTCTTAATGAAGCCGCAAATAAACTCCGAGCATTTTTATCAACAACGAGAGTTGATGCAAGTTCAGCACAAATGCCCCAAGATATGCGCTGAGGTGTTTAATTGCCTCCAGAAACGGGTAGGATTGACCCTTTATCAAGGTCATTAAGAAGTCTTTATGATAAGGTTAGAGTTGCATATTTAAGTGCAAGAGAAAGACCTAAGGATTACAAAGACGAATGGAATAAAGTCATTGAAGAAATTCGTGATAATTGGGATAGCCCTAACCCTATTGGTGATTTATTAAGAGATGAATTATCCGAATCGTTAATTTATAGCGAAGAGGTAAAAGACCCTCAAGGTGCTAAAGCAAAAAGAGTTTATCAAAATATTAAGGAAGTTCAAGAACAGACCTCATTAAGTAAAGACCCGTTTAGAAAGAAATTTGGTGAAAAATTACCAAAGTTACTGCTTAACAATACTCAAGTATATGCTATGTTTTTGCATTGGGCATATAGAGCAGGTCGTGGTGCTTTAGATGGATGGGATGAAGTAGGAGATTTAAAGGATGATTTTACAGAAGGTTATGTCGGTTTAGATTTAACAGATGGAGAATTGTTTAGATGGCTTCAGAAAAATTATGGCGACGATGTTGATGTTAAAAGGTTAAAGCGTAAAATGCAACCAGCAAGAGAAATGCTTTACGAGGTTTATACAAAGGAAAATAGTGCTTCTTCTTGGCAGGAATTAACAGATACTAAGAGAATTTTAAAACAGGAAAAAATTATTACTGTTAATCAAATTAGATATATGACTGATGATGGTTATAAAAAAGTAAATGTTAATCATATTTTAACATATGAAGATTTAAATTTAAATGAAGAATCTTCCGTTGATGAAATAGAAGATGCTATTTTAGATTATTTATCAGGTGTTGAGCCTTATTTAGTTGATGAATTTAATTATACTATCGGTAGTCAAGGCGACCCAGATTTTTCTACTAAGAATGCTATGCTTAAGGAGGACAAGGAATTAAACGATTTTATTATTCCCAACAAACCTATGTATCGCATCTTTGAAATTGACGATATGAAAGAAATTAAGGGCTTTTCAGGAGATTATGTTGTCCAAGAAAAGTATGACGGTATGCGTATTCAAATTCACAAGAATAAGGAAATTAAAATTTATTCTTTTAACCAAAGAGATATTACCAGAAAGTTTGACAAACAAGTAGAACTTATGCGTAATGATGATTTCCCTGAATGTATTTTAGATGCCGAAGTTGTTCTTTATGAAAATGATGAACCACTACATAGAGCAGATACTATTTCATACATTAATTCTAAGAAAGACGATTCCGCCTTTGAATTAAGAGTTCATGTGTTTGATATTATTCGTCTTAACGGAGAACACATTTGGAAGAACAAATTAGAAGAAAGACTTCAAACCTTAATGGGTAATTTTAACAAAGTTTCTCATAGACAATTACAATTTCCTACAAAATCCAATACCAGATTTGCAGACTCATTAGAGGACATTGAAGAATACGCTATGGAAATTATGAAAAATCCTACATCCGAAGGGGTAATTATTAAAGATGCTAAGTCTTCATATATTGTAGGTAAGAAGAAAAATCCAAAGTGGGTCAAATGGAAAAAATTTGTTGATTTGGATTTATTAATTTTAGAGGTTAGAAAGAACAAAAATGGAACATTTAGTTATACATTGGGTGCTGGACCTTTAGGAGATGAAGAGTATAAACCCGTTGTTCGTTACAAAAATAAAGATTATCTAAATGTTGGTAAGGCTCTTAATACTAAAATTAAATCGGAAGAGGGTAATATCATCCGAGTTAAGGTTGATGAAGTTAAGAAAACAAAAAAGGGTTTCTCAATTTATAGTGCTAAGGTTATTGAAAAGCCCGAAGTTACTGAGCCAGAAAAAATTATTACCCTTGAGTTTTTATCTAAAGACAATAAAAAATCTGCATCTGATTATGCAATTGAAGCCCTTACAAAATCATATTCAATCACAGATAATGTTCACGGTGTTGTAGATTTAAACACATCCTATGATACAGAAGGATTTGTTTTATCAGGATTTTTACAAAATAATTTAATGGCTAAAAATGCTATGATAGATATTGATTTGTGGAAACAAGAACTTGCTCAAATTTACAAAAAAGATAGTGGTAAATTAATGAGTATTATTTCTGAAATTGTATATGAGGGTGAAATTACAAAACAGGACTTAATTAAGAAATTAAAAGAAAAGGCACCTGATATTATTAAGAGAATTTTTTCTGATGGGGATATTGAAAAGGGCTTGGCTAAATATATTAAAGAAAGAGGTGAAGCCTTTGGTATTTTATACAATAAAGAGAGGCAGAAGTTTTATCATGACGATAAAACATTAGTCAAAGACCCAGAAAATATCGGAAAGATGGAAGATAATACCTATGAAATTTGGAGAAGAGAGGACGGAGATTTAAATTTTATTTATCAAATTAAAGAAAAAACATTTGCGTGGCGCATTGAGCAGGATAAAATTGAGGATATGTATGAATTGTTCGGAAAGGCTGAACGATTTTTGGCTGAATATGATAAAGAACCACAGAAGGATAAGAAGGTTGATGAGGGAACAATTAAAATTGGTTCTCAAAGAGATGGCTATCACGAATATTTCCTAAAGGGTAAAATGTATTCGGGTAAGATTCATTTCCGAATTGTTAAAATTATGGAAGAAGATAAGTGGATTGTCTTTACTGGATATAAAGAAGAGCCAACAGACAAAGATAGTGATGAAGGATTGTGGGATATTTCGGAAGATAAATATATAAATATTACATTTTCTGAAGAATAACCCTATTCCTTTATATAATAGTTAAACAGATGTATTAACATGACTCTTAGGGTAAAGCCGATTCGTCTGGGAAACAAACCCTCTTCAGGTTCGGAATTAGTTATTCTTAAGGGAACAGGAAAGGATATGGTTATTGCTGGATATGCATCCGTGGATGTAGTAGATAAGCAAAACGATTTAATTACATTAGAAGCACTAAGAGATGCTTCGGACAAATTTATGAAGAGTGATTATAAGAATGTAATGATTACTCATTCAAATGTGCAGGTGGGAGAAGTTATTGACACCTATACAGATACAAAAGGCAATGTTCTAAAAACGGGCGTTGATGATACAGGATTCTTTGTTGTTATCAAAATGAGGAACGACATTGAGAAAGCGAAGGAGGTTAGCCGTGATATTAGAAGAGGCAAACTTCGCTCTTTCAGCATCGGTGGACAGGCTATTAACAAGCACAATGTTCACGACCCCGATATTGGAACATACAAAGAAATAGATAAATTAGAACTCCACGAAATCACTATTTGTGAAGAAGGGATTAACCCTGAAGCCAAATTTGAGATTGTGAAAGAAAACAAAAAAGGAAGTGAAACTATGACTGACGAAATTAGTAAGGCTTTGGCCGAATTTGAAGACCTCGTTTCTCAACTACGAAATCAAACGATTTTGAAGGATGATTCAGACGATGAAAAGATGTATGCCGACAAAGAAAAGATGGAAGACGACGATGAGGAAAACATGGAATACAAGGCTGAAGACGACGATGAAGAGATGATGGATGATACCGAAGAAAAGGCGATTGATTCCACCGTTTATGGACACAATGCAACGGGACAAAAAATGGGTGAGGCTAACCTTACGGGTCGTTATGATTCGGAATTTAGCCAATTCCTTGCCCGAAAGTCCGAACAAATTCAAACGCTTGACCTTTCCGATGAAAATATCGCAAAGGCTTATGCTCAATTCAAGGCCGAAAAGGAAGAAGAGAGAGCATATGATGTTATCAAGGAACAATTTGAGGCTCGCTATCAGGCTGAATTAGCAACTGAGGCAAACGCTATTGCAAAGGAGAACTATGATGCACACGCTGAAGTGGCCGCATTAAAGAACGAATTTGCACAACTGCGAAAGTCGCTTAACTCCCATAAGGAAGTTATTGCAAAGCAGGCTGTCCCAACCACGCAACCAGCAATTAGTGAAGATGTTATTGCTAAGATGAACAACCTTCACGAAATGTCTTGGGATGAAATTAACGAATTGGTGCGTGAACTACAATAAAGGAAGTGAAAAAAATGTCAGGATTAAACCAAATTAGAACAATTCAAGATTTAGAAGCCGCAACCTACGGCAACCTCGGAACCAACTCTCTTTTGAAGGGATATGGTATTGGGGCTGGTGTAAATACGGGCTTGCATACCGATTCTTCAACGGGCGCATTTAGCCCCAATGCACTTTATAACTTAGTGTATGGGCAAAAAGTGTGGTCTATGTTGAACCGAGAAATTAACGCTTTTGCTATGCTTCCTAAGAAGCCGTGGTCGTCAAGTGGTTGGCGAATTATGACTGAGCGAGCAATTGGTGGTGCTGGTGATACAATTAGTATTACTGGTGGAACTGGTCAAGGTTCAATTACTGAAGGTGTTATTGGTGGTGTTGCAGAAAACGCCGCATTTACTACCGCAGTTACTGATGCTTTTTCCCCTATTGCACCTCGTTATGAAACGCTTTATGTTTCGCCTAAGACGATTGCACATCAGTTTGAATTAAGTGAACTTGCTGCTGCTATGGCTCAAATTGATGATGGTATCGGTGATTTAATGGCCGCATACCGTGAAGAAGTCGGTGTTACTCACGCAGAAATGATGAATCATATGCTTTTGACTCCTCTTGAAAGCATGGTTACTGGTTCAAACCCTGCTATGGTTACTGGAGTTACCAATAATATTACCTCCCTTTACAAGATTGTTTCTAACCAAGCAGAATTAGCAAATGCTGATGGTGGAAACCTGTTTAGCGGTGCTTATTCTCACGCTGATGCTGAGGAACTTAGAACGCTTTACGGTAAAGACCGATATAATAGCGGTGGCGTTGCCCTTACTTACATGGAGTCCTATGTGGATTACGGTGATTATTCTGGTAGCCGAAGACCTCTTACTTTGAATATGCTTAACACGGCTCTTCGTGAGTTGCAAATTCGTGGTGCTTCACCAAAGGTTATTCTTACGGGCTATGATACTATTCAGGCTCTTGGTGAATTACTCCAATCTCAAGAGAGATACATGGGTAGAACTGAAGTTATGCCTACCGTGAATGGTATTAAGGGTGTTAAAGGCCGAGAAGTTGGTTTCAAGGTCGCTACTTATCACGACATTCCTATCATTCCTTGTAAGGAAATGGGTTCAACGGGAAGCGGCTCAGGTCTTTCGGATATTTTTATCCTTGATACCGACCATTTCCACTTCGCTACGCTTAAGCCAACCGAATACTTTGAGGGTGGTATTGATTCGGGCGACCCATTCGGTGTCGGAAAGTTGGGCAACCGAGGTATGTATAGAACCATCGGTGAAGTTGTCTGCACTTGGGTTAGAGCACAGGGTAAAATTACCAACCTCTCTTGAGGTTAATTGGTGAATTATAGAGGTGAATAAAATGACAAATACTGTTACTTTAATTGCAGACCACTTGGGTTCTACAAGACCTCGTGTTCAAGGCACCGAATATGTTGTTGATGCTATTATTGACATTACCGATTTTGACGACGCAACAACCACTACTGGAACTTTTGACCATAACCTGAATACCTTTTTAAGAACTTCAGGAACTGCTCTACCTACTAATTTAATTGCAGGACAGAATGTAATTATTACCGATGCTGCCGATGGAGCAAACAACGCTACTGTTACTTTTGTTTCTCTTGTTGGTGATAACATGACTTTAAGTGCTGTTGATGCAAGCAGGGCTGGCGATGAAATTACTTTAACAATGGACCAAGAAGTTATTGCTTATTCTGATTTTGGACTAACTAAAGTTACTCAAGCCTACATTTTAGGTCAAGAAACGGATGGTCTTAACTTTACGGTTGAATTGGGAACTGATGGAAATACGAAAATTGCAGACCACTTGGTTTTGAAGTGTCATACGGCTTCTTCTGGTGCTCAAGCAACAGGAAATGTTGGGACTATTCGTGTTCGTTTAGTTGGACAAATTGGCCTTTGAGGTGTTTAGATGTTTCGCATTAGACATACATTGAGTCCTTGTAGGATTTATGGAACGCTTTATTACCCTAATACTTGGTATGAGGTTTCCCCTCAAGTCTACAATAAAGTCCGAAATGCCGCAGGTTGGGAAGTTGAATCTCTTGAAGAAGAAACGGTTGAGGCATCTGCTAATGAAACCGTTGAAGAAGTTGTGGAAGAAACCGTTGAAGAGGTTGAAGAAACCTTAGAAGTGGTTGATGAATCCATTGACTTGTCCACCTTGAAAAAGGCTGAATTACAGGCTCTTTGTGATGAAAGAGGTATTGAATATAAACCTCTTGATACAAAGGCTAAGTTAATTTCCCTATTAGAAGATTGAATTGAAGGAGAGGTTGTCGCTACTTTAATAAGTGGCGGCTTCCTCCCTTAATTTAAGAAAGGTGATTATATGGGCAGAATCCAAAGCAAAAGAATAACTGGCGATACTAATGTTGTAGAACTATTACCCGCCTCTTTATCTTCAAGAAGAGAAAATCCTTGCACATTTGCAGGTATTGTTGTTAGTGCTATTGATGCAGATGCAACAATTGGTGACGGTTCAGGCGACCAAATTATTTCTATCTACTCAGACAATACAGGAACAGGAACAACAAATTTAGTCATGAGAATTTCTCTAATTATTTCCAATACAAATCCTCACTTTATTTTTAAGTTAGGAGATGATGGAATTCTTTGTCATAGTGGACTTAGAGTTGAATGTGATAATTGGACTAACCTTGAAGCCTTTGTTTTGTATTGCTGAGGCGATATAAATGGAAACAGAAGTAGGCCGCTTTCGTGGCGTGTTTGAAGATGGTTATTCGTGGGATAAAAATACCGCATTAAATTTGTTTTACAACTTTTTAATGCCTAACATTCTCACGGGTGGTGGGTATACAAAGCAAAAAATTGCGAAGAAAGGTATTATTTCTTGGGCTACTTCTAAAGAAGATTGGAAGCGACGAGTTCCTGATTTTGATATTAATACATTTGATACTATTAATGAGCAAGCATTAAATATTCTTCTAAACACATCTTTGGGCGACTTAAATAATAATCGCTATTATGAAGATGAGGATGGTAAAGAGGCTGAACAGTCTTTTGACAAACCCGAAGTTACAAGAATTAACAATGATACAGGTGAACCTGAAACTATTAAACTGAAATACGGTAAAAATTTAACTAATAAGCCAAGCCTTCAAATTGAAACAGATAAACAAAATGTTTATTGGGAATTAAGAGAAGAACTTAAGGTTGCAAGAATAAATGCAGACCGCCGTAAAGAAGAACTTAAGGATGCTAAAGGAGAACTTAAGGAAAAGGCAGAAAAGGATTTAGCAGATGCTATTAGTGTGGTTGAGGGGTTATTAAAAGAATTAGAAACAACCAGAAAAAGAGCATATAATGATGATATTACACTTCGTCAAGTTATGGAAAATGACCCAAAGGTTGAACAGTTCTATTCTGTTGTTGAACTTTCTGGTGAAGGTTTAACCGATAGACAAAAAATTGCTTTAGGTATTGTTAGAGAAGTTACTATTACAAATGAGGCTCGTTCTAAAGAAGAATATGAACAACTTTATGGCTCAGATATGTTATCATATGAAGAGTTTAAAGAAATGGTTGAGCGTAAAGAAAGAGAATATATTAAAATGTTAGGAATTCCTGCAATTATTGATAATAAATTTGCACAACTTTCAGATGAAAGTATTGATGTTGAAATTAGATTGGTTGATTTATTATCTAATAATAATCTTCCTACTAAAAGATTTTTAGATATTATTAAAGAACTTGACTACCCCCTTACTATTGGAGAAACTACATACGATGGCGTATCAGCAATAACTGATTCTATTAAAAATAAAATGGCTGATAAGAAAAAACTAACTAATTTATTCCAATTTATTGTCAAAAGATGGTATAGTAAAAATATTCAACCTTTCTTAAATCAGCAAGCAGAATTTACAATTACCGAAACTACTCTTGAAAAGCCAGATTTAAAAGATAATCCCGTTAGAATTAGTAAAGAAAATTTACTAAATTATGTTACTGATTGGGAAGAACAAAGATTAATTTCAGATGATGTATTTAAAATTGCAGGCAAATCTGATGCTACCCAAGCAAAGTTAAAAATTCAATTAGACTTTAAAGATAAGGGGGTAAGTATGGAAAGTGCTTTTGCCGCAGAAGTTGGTGCTACTTCTACTGATGTAATTAGTCAGGTTAAGGAAAGAGGCACTAAAAGGGGAGATATTAATATTGACTATGTTATTAACTTAAAAAGTAATAATGAATTTAAGGAAGAACTTCCGTTACTTGAAGCACAAGATATTTTTAAAAATATTGGTCCAGTTTTAACAAGATACGGAATGAGAACTAAAACTTCTCCTGACGAAGCGGCAAAAAATGCTGCCCGAAAATTTTTAACACGAGGTAAATTTAACATCCTTGTAGAGTTTTTAAATTTAATAAAGGACTTAAAGGAAGCCGAAGAAAAGGATTTAGGTCAGTCTTTATTTGATGAAAGGACTGAAAGCCTATTACTTGAACTTAATACAAAGTTATTTTTTAGTGGTGATAAATTTAAGTATGATTATTTAACTTTTATTGAAAAACTTACCAGCAGTAGAACCAATTTAGGTAAAAATATTATAAAACAAATGGAAAAACTTAGTAATTTAGCGGGCTTTTTAGATATTTTTATTGAGGAAAATATGGATATTATTCAAGGCTTTGAAGAAGAAATTGAAGACCTTTCAGAATTATCTGAAGATGATAGGAAGGAAAGATTAAAAGAAATAGAAAGCGAGTCTCGCCGTAATATTGCTTCAGAACAAGAAAGACAGGAAGCGGCAGAAGAAAGAGAATTAGAGATTGAACAAGAAGAAGCAGGTTCAACTGATGAAGAAGGTGAAGGTAGATTAATCGGTTCAATGGTTGAAGGCGTTGGAGAAGAAATGGAAATGTTAGAAAATATTGCAGATAACCAAAAGGTTGTTGAAGCATTACTTAGCATTATTGACGACAAGGATAATTTTGATAAAAGCGTGGTAAGTATTCCACTTCTAAAGAACAGTATTAAGAGTGCAAGAAAGGCCGCAGAAGAAAAAATTAACACTCCAAGTTTTAGAAAGTCGGTTAAAAGATTTGCTGGACTACTAAAACAACTTCTTGGAAGAGATGAAACACTTTCAGATGCAGATACTATGGATGATTTAGAAAGAGATACGGATAATTTAATTGAAATAATTAAAAATATTGAAGGTGATTCAGTTAATGAAGAAACGAGAATTGCAATTAAACAATATAAAGTAATTATTACAAATTATTGGAATGCTATCCTTAAACAAAAAGGTAATAAATTAATTGATAAAACAAAATTATTAGCAATTATTCCCAAATTAAATTTAGAAAGAGGAATTGCAGAAGATATGCTAAGAGACAAAGCATTTAACGATGGCCGCTTAGGTAAAATTACTTTAACTTCTAAAAAATTAGTATTGTCTTTAGACTACATGAACAGACAAGCACAATTAAAAGGAAAAATTTCTTGGAAATCTACGGCAACCTCTACAATTTCATACAAAATTCAGGGTGGTAAAGCACCAAAATACCCAGGCGCATTAGGTGAAACATCATCACAAAAAGCCTTAAGGGGTAAATTTATGACATATCAAGGTAAAGAACAGGACATTTCATACAGGGCTAATCCTGTTGATGAACTTCGCTATGAATTTTTCCAAGAAGTTAAACGCAATATGCAAGTTTTGATGGGGGTTATTAAATGATTATTAGACCCTCCGATACAGGTTTAAATACACTAAACTATGATAGCGGTGTTGGACATTATACAAACATGTCCAAGATTACAGACCTATTAGGTATTGCACCATTTACTGCTGATACCATTCCTACATTAGCCACCGTTGGTGAATATATTAGAAGGGCTGAAGATTATATTGATGAATATACTAAGCAATCTTGGAGGCCAACAATTGTAGAAAATGAGTTCCATGATTTTGATTTTCAATGGGAACGAATGTATCGTTATAGTCCCGATTACAGACACACAGATTATGTAGGACTTATTCGCCTACATCGTGAGGATATTAGAAAGGTGTTAAGACTTTGTGCATGGAAAGGAAATGCTTGGGAAGAGTTAGCAGGTGCTACTGCTACCATTAATGTGACTGACTATACCAACATTACAAACATTGTTTTGCGTCTTCCTAATAGCGGAGAAACTTTTACTTTACTATCGCATCCCACAAGTGCAGGTTCTTTTAATAGCACATATGGTAATACTACTACTGCTCAAGAAATTGTTTATTTGATTAATGAACAAGTTCCTGTTAATACAAGAGATTTTACTGGTTCTAATGGTAAGAAATCCTTTCAAGGAACGGCAGGTTCAAACATTAGCAAGTTCTTTTATGCTTCATTAGAAGAAGATAACTCAATTTTAATCTCCTCTTTATTGCCTTCCGACGATGGTAAAAACTGCACAATTACTGTTTCTGGTAGTGGACTATCTAAAACTGACTTTGCAGATAATGAAAGTCGTGGTCGTGATAACGATTGGTGGTTAGACAACCCAACAGGAACAGTCTTCTTTAGAACCACATACCCATACCAAGTTAAGCATTCATTAAAGTGCACTTATCAAACGGGCAAACAAACAGTCCCTGCAATTATTACAGAAGCCGCTACAAAATTAGTAGCGTGTGAATTAATGTCTTCTGATGATAATACTTTGTTATTAGGAGAATCTGCGGAATCAGGTTTGGATATTAAAACCAAGTTTGATACATATAAGCAGGAAGTTGAAAAGATTTTAAATATGAAGAAGCGTCTAATATATTTGATAGATAGTGATTGATATGTTTTTTAATGAAAAGGATATTGACGCAATTATCAAACTTAAAGAAGATATTAGTGATATTCGTAGAAAAATTATTGAAGACAACCAGCAAATACAAGAATTTACAAAACAATTTTTAGGGGCACAAATTAGTGAAGAAGTTATGGCAAAAATTATTGACCATGAGGTAAGCCAAGAAATAGCAAGAAGAATTAGGAGGGATATTCTTGGTGAGTGAAACTGAATACTTAGTTAAATTACTTGATGAAAATTGGAATGCTGCTATTTCTGCATTAAAAACTACGGGAGGTAATGGAACATTAGAGGATGTTCATGCTGTTCACCCTATTATTTTAGATATTAGAGATATGTCTGCTGGTAAAAGCACCGACTCTAAAGGTAGGTCTTTAGGTGGTAATAGAATTAATACCGCAAGTAAAAAAGAATCTACAAACGCAGACACTTATATTTATTCACGAGATATTATTGTTGTTTCTGAAGCATCAAATAGTATTGAATATCCTTCTCTTGCATATGATTATAGAACTGAAACATTCAATATGTCAATCAGTATTAGAACGAGGCAAGACGATAGAATACTCAATGATGATACAAGAGTAAGTCCTACAAGCGATTTTGGAACTAAAAGAATCCGTAGCCTTTATTTACTTGTTAGATATATCATTGAACAGAAGAGGCGAGGTTGGTTCAGGTCAGGCTCTATACTTTATGAAAATATTCATGTCATAACATTTGGCGATAGAACAGAAAGTAATGACAAGAAGAATAGAATTTTTGGATATAAAATAAATGTTGTTATGAAAAGATTTGCACAACCTGTGTAGACAAAAAGTAAGTAAAAGGTGAACAAAAATGGTATCAAATGAAGTATGGATGGGTTCAGGACAAAGCGTTACGATGATTCCCGAAAGTGAATTATTCTTAGGCTATATGCCCTTCGGCCCAACCTTAGGAAGAACAGGAACGAACAGAAGTCATTTAATCAAGTATTCTCTTGGTTATGCTTTAGATGGAACAGGAGTAACTATCGGAACAACAAAAAAGTTTTCCGATTATTATGAATTAGTTCCTGATTTGTATATCGGTTGCACCGCTAAATTTTATTACACTACTGATTCATCAGCCGCAACTCTTAGATTTACAGCAAGAGTGGCCGCTAATGATGCAGATGCTATTTATTTTTCAGGTAATATTGATGATTTTAAATCATTGTATAATAAAGACACACCTACTGCAACAAACCCAAGAGGTTATATTGTGTTAGAAGCAAATGGGGCAGTTGTGCCTGCACCTCATTCATATGAATTAATTGATAGTGCAGTAACCAGCACAAATGCTGGCGACTCTACTATTGGTTCTGTTTTAGGTAATGGGCAAAAGTTTGTTATTGGTGATATTATTAGAAATTCATCGGGGACCGAAGTAGGTAGAGTTATTACTACTTCTACTGACGGAAGTTTAACGGCTACTATTACTGACCCTACATCCTCTTCAACACATTTACATCTTATTACTTCTTCAATCGGGACTGTAAGTGGAACTCCCTCTCTTGCTTCAACAAGCATTAGCACAATTACTACTTCAGTTAATTTAACTGGAACTCTTACTGCTGGTGATTGGATTAGTATTCATTCATCAGCGACGGTATCTTCGTCTACTCAGGCGGGTAGAGTTATTTCTACTACTTCTACTACTGTTAAAGTGGGCCTAATTGCTGCATCTGATAATCCTGCTAATGGGGAACATATTTTCTTGGGTAAAAGAATTACAGATGGTAATGGGCATACGACAGTTTATAGAGTGTCCCCAAGAACACTTTCTAATCATTGGCTTGGTTTAACTAATTCTATTACTTACCCTACAACAGATATTGAGATGAAGCAAATGAATTTGTCTTTGGGTGGAACGAGAAACTTTAGTTATCAATATAAGGGTATGGAAACTTCGGGTCAAGCATCACTTGATATTAATTTAAATCACGGTGCTTGGTTGCTTTATGCATTCGGAAGTTTGTCAAGTGTTTCTGCTACTAAAACGGCAGATAGAACCCACACTAACAATTTCCAAATTGATTCTGCTGATACCGCTTCAAACCATTTACTTTATGCAGGTGTTAATACTGATGCTGATGATAGAGCATCTTCAGGACATACAACTCTTAATGGAAAATTCCACAGAACTTTAAAAGGTTCTACTGCTCTGTGTCCTCCGCTATTACCAAACACCAGCGCATTTTTAGTTACTGCCCCAACAACTAATGTCTCAAGTGGGGCATTACAGGATGGTATTACATATACTTTGGCTGAGAGCAACGATGCTAAACTCCCCTCGTTTGCTATGGAGTTATTGGTTCAAAAGCCATCTGTTTTGGATGGAACTTCTCAATCATTAATGGTTGATAGAAACACATACAACGAAAGCGTGTATGCTCAAATCTATCCTCGCTTGGTTGTTTCTGATATGTCCTTGAGTGCAAATGAAAATGAAGAACTTAAGGCTTCTATTAATCTTAACAGTAAGACTGTCTTTGAAGCACCCGATGGTTATGTTGGAAAGTGTTATGATTCTACAAATAACGACACTACGGAGTTTAAGAATTTGCTTAACTTTGGACAACAGACTGGCGTTAATACACAAATTGAACAAAGTTTCTTAGACCCATTCTTTTTCAGCAACGGTAGCATTTCATTATTTGGACAGGAATTCCTCAAGGTTTCCTCCTTTTCTCTCAACATCCAAAATGGTGTTGCTGACAAAAGATATGTTGGACAATACAACAACCGTATTAAAGACTATGTTACGGGTCAAAGAACCTATGAAGTAACTATTACCGCATTAGTTACCGATAGAAGAATCTTTGATGAACTTAGAAAACTCTCCCCGAATCGTGTTGCATTGGGTGATGCACTAATTGATTTAGAATTTACTAAAGAAAATGGTGAAAGCATTACTCTAAACTTTGACGACTACATGATTTCTACAACAAACTGGCCTTTGCAAGATGATAGAGGTCCAGTATTAGTAGACTTTACAATCATGCCGTTAAGAGTCAATAGCGTTAGCACTACGACTCATTGGGTTATGCAATCTTAAGGGGATGAAATATTATGAAAAAAGGTGAATATTATGGAACAAAAAAAGGTTTTGAGCGATAAAAGTAAATTGTTGGTAGGGAACGAATCTGAATTACATTATGTTAGAATTGACCCTGTTGAAGAAGAATACATTAAAGTATGGATTAAAGAGCCAACATATCTACAATTAGAAAAAGCACAGATGAAATTATTTAACATGAATATGGGTAAGCAAGAAGTTAATCTTGATATGAACGAAGTTTATAGATATTTATGGGATGCTTTTGTCCACAAAACCGAACCTCACCTAACCGCATTAGATTTAGTTCGTCTTAAGCCATATGTAGGAAAACAAATTAGAGATATTCTTCCAGACCCCTTCGCAATCTTGGAGGGTGATGCTGATTTAAAAGAGCAATAAGGAGTGCTATTAGAACAGGAAAAGTAGACAATCCTAAAGTAGCATCCCGACTTACTCTTTATACATTAGCAAAACATCTCAATATGAGTCCAAAAGAAGTATTTGATTTACCTATAAGTTTAGTTCAAGAATTACTATTAGTGCATCAAGAAATAGAATCATTTAAAGCAGATAAAATACAAGAAAGTTTGAAAAAGGTGAATTAATATGGCAAGCCAAGCCGAAAGAGATGCTGAAGTTCTAAAAGACACCTTTAATAATTTAACAGAATCTATTAGAAAAAGTGCCGCAGAAAGCGGTAAATTAAAGCAGACCTTCTTAGATTTATCTTCTACTGCAAATGCTTCTGGTCAAGCATGGACTGTCGTTTCTCGTCTTACTTCAGGAACAGGTTTTTGGAAAATTCAGAACAGGATTCGTGCATTTTCTAACTTCTTTCAATTTCAAGAGAAGAGATTAAATGAACAAGTAGAGAGAGAAACAAAACAAATTCAATTAATTAAAGACCAAATTATTGAAAGAGAAAGACTAGCAAAGGCTCAAGAAACACTTAATAAAATTCAAGCGGGAAGTGCTACATCTGCTGAAAGGCAGGCTTTCTTTATGTCTGACCAATTTAGATACTTGGAAGGTATTTTTGGTAGAACACAAGCAATTGAAAAAATGTCTACTAAAATTGAAACTGCTCAAAGTAATCTAATAAGAAATGCAGGTATTAGAAGAGAGATTAGAGGAGAAGCCATGAGGCGAGATTTTGAAAGTGAACTTAGTGCATCTGAAAAATTCTTTAATCCAAGAGGCGGAGTTCTTAGGACTTTAACTGAAGTGGCTGGAGGAAAATTTGGTTTTAATCCAGGAGGTTTATTTGCAGGTGGGGGTTCAAGAAAAATTGCTAATATATTCCGTAGTGGTGGAAAACTTGCTTTTGGTAAATTTGGACAACAAGCACCAATAGATGCTATGGACCCAAATAGTAGAACATCAATGTTTAGAAAATTAACAAAAGAGCAAGAAGGATTGTTTGCAGAATTGTATGATACTCATGCTAATTTTAGACAACTTCAAGAAGATACTAAGGTAGCAGTAAAAGAAGAGAAAGAAGCAAATGAAGAATATATTAGAATAAGAGAAGAATTTAATGCTGCAACTGATGAAGCGGATAAAGTTATTTTAAGAGAAAAACTAAAAGAAGCAGCACAAATAAAAGATGAAGCAGAAGAAAGAGCAAAATTACTTGGTGAGGAAAAGAAAGAAACTCTTGAAAAACGAAATAAACAAAAAGTTGAACTTCAATCTCAGGGTGTTAAAACAGTTTTATCAGGTGATGAAGCAGAAATTAAAGATGTAAATAAAAAACAATTAACGCTAATGGAACATATTGAGAAAACTAAATTTTTCCAAAAGGCAAAAGAACGCTATGAAGCAATAAAGGGTATTAATTTTAGAGGTATTTTTTCTTCACTAATGACATTTTTAAGAGCCGCCATTATTTATGGTGGTTTAATTATAGGCTTACTAATGCTTCTTAAGACATTAGGAGTTATTGATTTAGTAGTTGAATACTTTAGTCAATTTGCAAGATTCGCTATATCTATCTATGAAGCAATTGTAGAAGCATTTTCAAAACTTATTGTGTTTGGTGCCGCCTTATTTACTTTCTTTACTGTTCTATTAACAGGTAATAGGACTGAATCATTCAAAGCATTAGGTGATTTGATATTTACATTTGCAGACTTTTTGTTAAATGGTATTGGTGGTGTTCTTACTTCTTTAATTGGTGGTGTGTTTAAATTTGTATTGGGTGGTCTTTTTGTTTCTCTTGGTAATATGGTTACCAGAGGAACTCGTGATGCTGTTCAAGAAGGTCTTGATAAATTAATTGATGCTATTTTAAATGTTCCATTATTAGGTTCTTTTATGAAATCAGGTGGTGCAAAGGTAGGTGCTACAATTGGATTTGCAGTAGGAGGTCCTGTCGGTGCTATTATTGGTGCAGTAGCAGGATATGGTTTAGGTGCTGGTGTTGATATGATAGCAGGTGCTAAAGCGATGGGAGGACCAATTAATAAATCAGGAACATACCTTGTAGGTGAACAAGGACCAGAATTAGTTTCATTGGCCGCAGGTCAATATGTTACTCCTAATCATCAATTGGGAGGAACAGTTAATATTCACATTAATGGTAGAGTTGGTGCAAGTGAAACTGAACTCCGAGATATTGGAAATAGACTTGGAGATATAATTAATAATAGAGGAAATCGTGTAGGAAATACAAGAATGTTTAGGTGATTAAATGACAATTTATAATACAAATTATGTTACAGATGCTATGTCAAATGATGATAGTAGCAAGCCATTACATCATGTTTTTCTTAATCTAAAAGCAAGACACCCAGACCATACAAGTAATAATTTTGAAACAAACCGTATTGGTTTAAAATGTGAAACTATTGGTATTTCAACAGGAAGAACTATTCCTTCTGTTCCAATTCCAGGTATGGGTGTTATTACAGGTGAGTCGCAAACTATTGCTATGGATTTAGGAATGGCGAGTAAAACAATCAATATGTCAGGAATTATTACTAATCAAGTTATTAATAAAGTATTTGACGATGTAGAAGATGGAGAAGAAGAAAGTCCAACAGTTGAAATGACAGCATTTGAAGTGGCTCAATTATTACATTCATTTGTTGATTCTTCAGGATTTCAAAAACATCAAACTTTAAACGAATTAATTATTTTAATTCCAAGTAGAGTAGACCATAAATATGAATATTATTCTTATTTACCAGAAAAAGACGACCCTACTAATTTATCACCTGTTGAACATCTACCTTTAATTCCATTTACATACAAAGTTAGAAATCAGGATAACAAAGGAACAATATTTAATGCAATTCCAGGCCATCAAAATTTTCCTAGCCCAATTCAAGATACAGAAGAGATTACAGGACTCAGGGGATTCATTAGAAGTTTTAGCACAACACTAACTGCTGGACAACCTTTCGTGCAATTTAACTTAGATTTTGAAGTAGCATTAGTTATTTGAGGGGTTACAATGACATTTAGCGTTTATAACAAGGACAACAAATGTTTAGTTTTTCCTACAATGTGTGATGCACATATTTTAATTGATTATTCAAAACATAATGGGGAAGTTAATACGGGTCTTTGGGCAACCGAAGGTTCATTTACTTGTCAGTTTGTAATTAAGCCATATGATGTAAATGGTTATGGTGATAATACTGCTGAGACTCAAGTTAATCTAACAGATAATGGTGGTGCTGGTAATAACTCAAATCGCAAAACTATGCCAGCAGTAGCAGATAGTGTTTCAGCACTTGCAGATAATCAAGACCAAAGATATTTACCTAATAACCAAAGGTATGACCACGCTATGTGTTTATTCCATAATACAAACTTAAAAGTTTCTTTAGTAAATACAACTACTTATAACCAAAATAATCCTGCTGAATATAAAATTCAATTTAAACTAACTGTAAATGGAACAGAAACTACTCTTGAATCACCTACTGTATTTACAAGTCGTAAGCATCATTATCATGATATGTCAAGTGTTGTTACAAATAATTCTGAACAGGGTTCAGCAATTACATTATGGAATAACTATCACTTACAATTTTTATACAAGGGTTTTAAAATCATTGGAAGAGAAGCAGGACAAAAGAAATTTTATCATAGTGGTGGGGGATATTATGAAGGATATACATTAAAAGTAACACCTGCTTCAACACCTACTTCTGCATATGACAGTTCAACAAGAGTAGTTAGTCTTACATTTAATGACCCTATACCCACAGATGCACCTACACCTCAAAATGCTATTCCTGTTGGTTGTGAAATATTTAATGATAGGGGAGAGTCATTGGGAACAGTTGCTACTCATGTTCCTAAAGCGGGAGTTATTACACATCATTCTATTGTTATGAATGCATTACCCGCAGGTTCTACTGCACCAACATTAACAAACGGTTCTAAAGTTTATGTCCCTGTTCATCGTGAACCTATGTATATTCAAACATCAGCCCATGTTGCAGTAGGATATGAAGAGGCTACAAGACGAATGAGTATTTTTTATAACGGTGTTGAGATTGCATCTGGAACTCACGGTGCAACAACAGGAAAGTTTTCATTGGATGAGAGTGATATTTATATTGGAAAGAATGCATCGTTAAGTTATCCCAATGATAGAAAAACACAATACATGGGAGAAATGAATTATATTGTATTTACAGATGAATACACAAATACATTTACATCTTTATTTAATCCAATTGCACCAAAAGAATCAATTAAACTATACTATGATTTTAATGAAGGGAGGAAATTAAATGGGTAGAGCAGTAACAAATGTTAATATTTCTCAAATTATTGCATTAAATAAAGGAGTTCCTTTACTTAGTCCTATTGCTTGGCCTTACATTTCTCCTAATTATACAGAATTAATTTATAATGATAGTAGCACTATTAAGAGTGCATTTACTAATGTTAGTCTTAATCCCAGAATTATTACTGTTGGTAGCACAGAAATTCTTACCGCAGGAGTAAAAAGTATTAATTGTTATGAAATTCATAACGCACCTACCGCTACTGTAAATAGTGATTCAGTTTTTGAAATTTCTAACATTGATGCGTTTAATGCTGATGGAGAAGTTGATACAATTTTAAACAGACTTTATCCCTATGACACAAATATTGAAAGTTATCTTACTGTTTCTGCATCATCAAGTGGTAATAGAATTAATTTGGAAGGGCAAGGTGCTTTATCTAATTTAATTTCTTCAGGCTCTCTTGACACTACTTATGATTACTTTGTTTTAATTCATGCCGATGATGCAAAAAATCACCACCTTGCTAAAATTACAGAACTGCATACCTATGAAACTTTTGGAGATGGTTTTGATTTTGCCCCTGCGTTTGTAGGTGATATTCCAAAAGATACAAAAATTAGTATTTACAAAGGTCCTGCTGCAAGTGATACACATATTGTAGCAGTAGGTTATGGATTGTTAGGAGATGCCGACGATTCTGATGGAAGACACGATACATATGTTGAAGTTAGCAGACCTACCTTTTATTTTTACGAAGATAGATGTGATAAGGATAAACTTTCAGCAAACACTAAATATAGAATAATTAAAAATATGGCCTATGAAATTAGTTCTACTTTAAAATTAGATTTTGGTTTAAAATATACTGCTTCGCAATCTGATGTAGGGGCAACACCAGGAATTTCTGCTCATGGAACTACTGTTCACTTTTTAACCACTTCAGACTATGGAGGATATATTATAGATAAAACGGGATATTCTCAATATGGTGAATTGGTAGATAGTTTAGCAGAAGCAGATAGAACAATTTCTGTTCTTGCTGACTCATCATACTCTAATGCTATTTCTAATAGAACTCCCGTTAGTAATTGGACTACCAATACATACAATAAAACAACTGCAATTCAATTAGGAAAATGGAGTGATTCATTTATTAATTCAATGAGAGATACCCATAACACATCAACAGGTGTTAGTTCTAATACATATGATTCACCAGTTAAAAGAATTGTAACTTATGAAAATTCTGATTTAAAAAATTATCATCTACCTCATATTCAGTATATTGATTTATTTGATTCTGTTGCCTCCATTGGTAATTTTATGGAAATGAAATTTCCAGATGCTAACAAAATTCTAAATTTTAAATTGAAAAATTTTGATAATGTTCTTGTGAAGAAAGAAATTAATTCTGAAGATTATAGCGGTGCTATGAATGTCCAATTGCCTGGAGTTGTTTCTTCAAGCACTACGGGCTGGTCATTAACTTTTACACAACTAAATGTTGGACAAGACTTTAGAGATATTTGGGGTAGTTCACTTGTAACTACAGAAAATACAAATAAACTTAGAGTAGGAGATTTTATTTTTGCGGGAGATTTTACAAGTGCGCCCACTATTGGTGTTAATGGTTATGAACAAATTTTTGCTATTACACATTATAGAAATATAAGAACCGACTATACATGGACAGCCACTTCTTCAAATTGGAGTTTGGATGCTATTGAGGATGGTAATGCATTTGTATATCCGTTTATGAACAAGGAAGGAGTAATTGTCGCAGGATTTGATATTGATACGGAATATGATGGTGCTAATATTAAAAGAAACGGTAATACAGTTTCTGGAGTTGATAACTTTATTGCAAATACAGAAGTTTTGGTTCGTGATAAAGAACTTACAGGTTTTACTTTTGATTTAAATTACGGAGATAAGAATTTAAATTATGTAAAACCAAAGACTACCACTTATGATGGGTATCAAATAAGAACGAGAATCCGAGGAACCGCTTCAAGAAATACCGTTCCTAATATTCCTGAACTTTATAGTTATATTAACGGGGATATTCTACATTTAGATAAAGTATTTGATGGCTACATTGAGTCAATTAAGAGCAATATTCAGGGTGGTATAGTTAGTTATGATATTTCAGGTAGAGATTATACCAACCGTTTGTTAGATTCGGTGGTCAATAAAAACTTTACACACACTAAAGACTACATTTTTACAACCGTTTCCCCTGAAGCAGACATGAATACTCAGTCGGGAACGGTATATATTCAGGACTTTGATATGGGTTCTACTACTATTGTTGTTTCTTCTAATAGCACCTCTACCACACCAACCCTTGAATTTGGAGTAGGAGATGTTATTTATTGCACACTTAAAGCGCAGACTAAACTATTGGGTATTGTAAGTGCTACTGCTATTAAAACAGGTGGTAGTGGAGGTTTTACATTAGGAACATATTGGAATGGAAGCGCACATGTAGCATTTACTTCAAATGCAAAGGCTATTGAAATTACACTAACTGAACCTACCCTTTATTCATCTTACAATAAAGATTATGGTGCTGTTAATCTCAAGTATTCTAAAAAGGCTACATCATTAGGAAAAGCATTATCAGCAAACACGAGTGATTCTATATTTCCTACAACTTTAACTGGGTGTTCTAATAAAGGTATTATTTATAGAAGTGGAGAAAAAATTAGTATTACAACAGGAGCATATGATTCTGATTTAGTAGAAGCATCAGCAAATGAAAGTAAATTTTCAATTGGTTATCCTATTTCAAATATTTCTGGAAGTAAATCTAATACTAATTTTGCAGATTACAGATTTAGTATTTCTTCTGATAAGGCTGAAACTAATATTACACAAAATGATACCATAAGTAGTTCTACTGAATTTGCTGTTGTTGGAAGACAAGTATCAGAAAATGAATCAATTTTAAGTCTTGCACCTATTTTTCCAGTAGTATTAGCAAAAACATCTTCTAATACATCAGACACAAGAATTAGTAATGGTAATGGTTTATACTTTGTAAATACGCAAGGGTTATCTAACGGAGGATTTTTACATTTATTAGATAGTGAAACAAGTTCAGTAGGAGCAAGTATTACATTTAGAAGTCCTGGCTACAAGGATTTTTCATCGGGTGTAGATTCTATTGATTATAGACTTGAAGATAACTTTGGTGCTTTTATTTGGAGATATTCAGGTCTTCAAACAGCAGACTTATTTTGGGATTCAGAATATCTTGACAAAGTATGGGATATGAAAAAGGATGATATTTTTACTCCTACTAATAGAGTAGTAGATACTGGATGGTTTCAAAATTTAATGTATGGAGAAAAAAGTCCTGTGAAGGGTTATGCTATTGCACAGAGAATTAACTATGACGGCGTTGGGGTTGATTTCGGAACAGAAACTAATTTTACTAATCATTATCAAAAGTTAGGTTCTCCTGAAAGTAGAGATGGTTTTTATCCTATTATTGGCTCAAGATTTTGGGACATAGATAAAATGTCAGATACATTAGCAAGTGTTCATTATGTTAAAACAAAGGCAGTTGTTCAAACCTTTGAAGATAGAAATAATAGTCTTAGAAGTTATTATCCTCAAATTTCAAGAAGAGGAGGAAAACCTGCTGCTGATTTTAGTAGTTGGTCTTTAACTAAATCAAGACAATCATTTGAATCTTTTGATAGAAATACTGAAAATTTTTATTTATTTTCTACTGGGGACATTTATCCAGATAGTTATAAAAGAACAAATAGTATCGGATATGCAAATAGAAATTTACAAAAATATTCAGTTGTTTTAAAATCACAAGGTTCGGATTCATTAACAACTACTAATCACGAAAATTATAAAGGTTCAACACCTTCTAATTTAGTTTCAGATGCTTCTTTTGAAATTTTACCTATACAATCTTCAAATGTAAATACTTCAGAATTAAGAAGATTTGGTTTAGTAAGACTAATTGAAGCAACTTATGATTGGCATTTCAATGAAGTAGATTATGAAAATTTACCAACTGAAGTAAAAACAGAATTGAGCGAGTATTCAGTTGTTGCACCTGCTGGTAGTATTATTGAACATGAACCAGAATTGCAAGATTTAACTGCTGGTTCTGCTTATGGAGAACCTTCAGTTACTGGATTTGGTATTGAATTTATTTCTTCTTCTACTACTTATCCTGTTGATACTAACCCACCGTCAGGTGCTGAAGGCTATGCATTTTATCAAGTAGATAGAGCACCAAAAGCAGGTGCTTCTAAAAATATTTATAGCGGATATTTATACACGGACTTTATTAATTTTAATACAGGTTCAACTAATAAATTTGGAGAATATGATGTTGAAGAATTAGGTAGAGTCCTTGATAAAAACCCACATAATAATTCTGATGATGCGGCATGGGTTAGTCTTACAGGAGTTATTACTGCTTCAGATTTAGTAGGTAGGATTACTTCTGGTGGAACAGATGGAGGCAGAACAGGAAATACTTATAACAATGTTGGGGTAAGCAGTTCATCTGGTTCTAATTTAAAATTAACAGTAGTAGTTAATGGTAGTGGAACAGTTACTGCAATTACTCCTTATGAATATGCAAGCGCACGAATTACAGGAGTTACTGTAAAACATAGAGGTTCAGGATATACGACAAGTAATACCTTAACAATAGCAGGTAGTAGTATCGGTGGCGGTGCAGATGTAGTTATTACTTTAGATGCGGCAGATATTTCTACCGAGCATAGAATTTATGTTAGGGGAGATGTGGCTGGTCAAGACATTTATGAGACTAATATTGGTTCTACATCTACTCTTGGAAGAAGTTATACTGGATTTTTAAAATATAATGATATTGCTAATGTAAAGGCAGGTGACAGTCCAGCACTTAAAATTAATGATGGTTCATTTAAAAATGCATTATCTAATAGCGCAAGTGGGGATGGGCCGAGACTAATGAATTTAGGTTTTATTATTGGTGCAACTGGAGATAATAATCCAGGCAGTAACGGTGATTTAGCATACTTGGGTAAAGATGAATTATCGCCTACTACTGTTCATAATGCTGGTGTAAAACAAACTGGTTATGATTTAATTTTACCCATTTACTTTTCGGCAGGAGGAAGTAGGACAAATAAACATGATAAATTTTTAAAGGACATACCTTCTAATCATGGAAATGGTGGAAGGTTATCTACTAAATCATATGATAATAACTTTGAACTTTCAAGAGTTATAAATGAACTTGCTCAATGGGATGAAGATACTATCATTAGTTATACTGCTAATGCTACTATAAATCCTCTTGGTATTGGTGCAAGTCAATTATATACTGATACAATTGGTATTATTAAAAATTTAAAAATGGATAATCATACTAAAATAGAATATACTGAGGGTCGTAATCGTTATCAAGTTGAATTATCTAATTATGATGGTGCTACTATTCCTAACTTACACATTTCTTATCTTGAAGGTGATGGAGCAAATAAATACTTTAGTATCAAATATGCTTTTGATTTTACAAACGCTACATCTTGGAAGAATGAAACAAAAGGACATACAGGTAGCGGTATGCCTTCAACTGTGGGTAGTTTAGGTTTATTTGATGCTAATAGACATGGGTTTGCCTCAAATACCGATAACATGGTGGGTGCTGAATTTTACTTTAAAATGGTATTAAATACAGGTGCTTCAAATATTACTGTATTTGATACAGACAGTATTACTCAGACTACTAATATTCCATCTTCTACAAGTTTAAAAAGTAATACACAAATTCAAGGTAGAGCAATTATTAGAATTACTACCCCTGATTTAACTAATCATGCAAACAACGGTAAAAATGCTGCAACTCCAACAAATAACGGTCCCTTTAATAAAAACAATTTGTGGATTAATTTTGTAAATGATTTAACAGGATATTATTTAGCCTCAGAACCGACAGATAGAAAAGTTAATAATACAACTCCATCTAATATTCATCAAATTATTAACCATACTATTAATACTACGGGTGCAACAGTTACTCATTATTTAGAAATAGATAATGTTACTTATAGCGGAACGGCACAGTTATCTACATATTATAGACTAATGAGAATTGCTAAAGATTGCACTTTCCAATTTACTCCGAACAATATAGAACTTTTAAATTTAAATAAAAAATATACTAAGAACCCTAATAAAAGAGAATGTTATACAGTAGTAGGTAAGCATAACAATTCTCCTATTAATGGTGGTATTGAAGCAGAAGATGATGTTACTAATGAAGCAGTTTTATCCATGTATGCATTATTAGATGTAGATGGAACTGGAGATGTAAATAAAAGACAATATGTTTTAAGAAGAACATTAGGTTCTATGATTACTACTGATGGTAGTGATGGAACAATTACAGCAGAAACATCTAAAAATATGCTAATTACTGACGGTATTAATGATGAACGATTATCTGTATCTTTTAATATTCTTAATAACAAGCGTTTTATTAACCTATCTGAAATGTATAACATGAAAGGTGTGGTATCTTTTGGTGAAATTTTTGATGTTTCTTTATTTAATTCTCCTGTAAGTCTATCTGCTAAAAGATGCAATATTGCTTCAGCAGTAGATGTAGTAGAAGAAGTAGATGAAATTGTAAATGAAATTCTTGAAGAAAATGATGTGCAGTTTGAAACAAACTATGACACCACAAGTGACATGTATTTTATCGGACCTAATTTTTCAGGCGCAAACGGCTTCCATGCAATTAACAATTTGTTAGGTTTAAAAAATAAACGATTGTTAGTAAATGGAGAAAGGATAGAAGGAAGAGATTTACTTTCTGATAACCTATATACCAATCTTACATTTTCTGAAAACGATGAAAGTGAGGGTGTTGTTAATCTTAGAATTGATACATCATCATATGACTTCTACAATGAAGTTATTGTGTATGGAGATAATGCAAGGGGAGTAGCAAGGAATAACAGGTCAATTCGTGACTTAGGAAGAAAGATTACTTTAGAAATTACAGACCTTAGCCTACAAACTTCTAAGGCGGCTCAAGACAAAGCGAACAAAGAATTAGAGGTTGTTGAAATCCTTTCAAGTCAAGTGTCCTTCAATGTGTCTAAGTCCCGAATCCCTTACCTTAGAGCAGGGCAGGTTATCACATTGGACTATCCCTCACTTGATGTTCAAACGGGCTTCTATCAAGTCCTTGAGATTGAGGACAACTTTGGACAACTTCCCCGCATTACGGTGGGTAAATACACGCAAAGTCTCGCAAGTCGCTTTGCTGACCTGTCTCTTAAGACGAGAGAGATTCAGGGAGTCCAAAGAGGCAATCGTTTCCAAGAAGGAAACACGATTGTTCAAGAAGCAATTATTCCAGAAATCAAACCTTTGAACTTGAAGGTTATTAAAACAGGAACAGCAGGGTCGCTATTAGGATTTACAAATACCTTAGGCTTTAGTTCGGAATTAGGATTTGAAACATCAAGTTCATTAACAGAAGAAGTAATTCTTAACGAAGATTTAACGGAGTGATAAAATGATAACAGAAACAGGAAAAGCAAAAATTAGAGATTTAGTCTCTACAACATATACGACGATGAAGATTGGTAATGGCGGAGATTCAACAAACCCGTTAGCAACAGACTTGGATTTACCCGTAGCGTCAGCAACATTAAGTGCAGTAACTACTACGCAAAGTGGATTAGATTTTAAGGCCACCTTTACAGGCTCAGATATTTCAGGGCAAACTATTAAGGAGGTCGGGGTATTTGATGGAAGTGGGAATATGTTTGCAAGGGTGGCTATTAGAGGGGTCGGCCCATTTACATCAAGTGATTCGGTAGAATTTATTTTATCAGTAGAGGTGGTATGATGGTATCAAACGAAGGAATTATTACAACATTTGGAACAACAGGAACATTAGGAAATTTAGACGACACAGTAGATAAAATGCATAGTGGACTAATTAAGACATTATGGAATACTGCAACAGGTTCAAGAGTAGTTAGTAGTGGAACATTAACACAATCAAGTGGTGTTTTCACATTAGCAACTCCTGTTATTTATCGTTCTCAAGGAACTAAGATTACTTTAGGAACTACTGCTTCTCATGGACAAGCCACAGTTACTGCTAATTCTACATCTAATGATAGATATGATTTATTGTATATTGACCAAAGCGGTAATAGTGGAACAGGACAACTTAGTATTGCTGTTGGAACATTTAATGTTAATAGTCCAAAGGTTGCAGATTTAGCAAAGGAGGATGTTCCTATTGCTATAATTAAAGTGGCGGCTGGTGCGGCTGCATCTGCTACGCATAGTTTCCAACTTCTAATGTCTACTTTTAATAAAGATGTATTAGATGATGATGAAGTTACTTACGCTAAAATTCAAAATGTATCAGCAACAAATCGCATTCTTGGAAGAGATTCTTCTGGTGCAGGTGTTATTGAGGAAATTACCCCTGCTAATTTAAGGACTATGATTAATGTAGAAGACGGAGCAGATGTTACTGATGCTACAAATGTAAATGCCGCAGGTGCAATTATGCATTCGGATATTCCTGATAGCGATACGGGATTTGTTAAAAGAACTGGTTCAGAAACTTATGATATTGATACCAGCACATATTTAACTACTGAATCAGATACATTAACCACAGTTACTGGAAGAGGCAATACAACTACAAATAGCATATCAGTAGGGACTATTACTTCAACTGCTAATGAAAATATTTCTTTAGAATTGGTTGGGGCGGCTGGTCTCGCTGCTATTTCTGGAACAAAAACAGTTATTTATACACATACACTTACAGGAAATACTACAGTATTACCACCAACTCCCTCAGGAACTATACTTTATGTTAAAAATATTGACCCTGCCGCACCGATAACCCTCACTATTGTTGGACTTGTAATTGATAATGGTGTTCATCCAGGGCATCCTAAACTTACAGCAGCAAATGTTATTACATTAGCACCTCAAGAACATGTGACTTTACAATCTGTTGTTGATACTGGTGGAGTAATAAATGCAGGATATATGATTATTAGTGATTGATATGCACGAGGTTTGTTTGGAAGACTTCTGTGTTTCAGTATATGTATTAGGATTACTAATTATATTAGAATTAGCAATCTATACGGCAATAGGTTTAGGTGTATACAAATTATACCATAAGATAAAATCCAAATTAGAATATAAAGTGCCTCTAAATAAAAAACGCAAAAAATCAAAAAATTGAAAAATAGGCGTGAAAAAAGGGAGCAGGGACAAAAATCCCCACTCCCAGTTTTCTTTATTTTATGGGTCTTTACCACTCAACATTAAGTTCTTCAAACTTATTTTCTACTTCATCAAAGTATTTTACAATACCATTTTCCTTACCATGCATCCACAAATCATAAGTTAATTGTGAATCCTTTAAACAATAGTCTGCAACACTTGAATACAAACCTTCATTCCATTTAAATACGGAATCAATACTACTCATATTTTTCTGGTCAGAAATTGTATTCTTAACCAGATTATCCAAATGAATTCTTTTACCGTGGTTTTTTAATAGATACGCTGAGGTATCAATACAACGAGATTCTTTATCCTCAAGATATTTTCTAACGATATAAATATCCATAGCGTCCCTAAGGACAGGCAAATCAAAAGCATTAATGTTATGCCCTAATAGAATTCCACCCTTTTGGAAGTGTTCATCTAAATCAAATTTTAATTGTCTAAGAGGTTTAATTTCTACACTTTCTTCCTTTTTCAAGTCGCCAATTTCCTCATCAATATAAATTACACCTTTATTCCCATCCCATGTAGTTACACAGGCAACTTTGAATAGATGGGTATTATCCCACCCACCAATATCATAACTCAAGTTTTTAGTTTCAATATCAAACGATAATACATTACTCATCTTCTTTCACCTTTAATTTTACATATGTTTTTGTTTTTCTAACCTCTTCAAATAGATGCTTTACACTTTCCCAATGGCGATAAAATTTATTCCTTCCACATTGTTCATTCTTTCTGAATGCTTCAATCATTAAACGCTTATCAACCCAACCCGCACTACCATCAATGGTCGTCTTTGGTTGTGTAGTATTGTAGGCGTTAATAAACATTTTCTCGTTATTCTTGTCAGCCATACGCTTGGGTCGCTTTTTCAGTTTCTCTTCAAACCATTTTGTGATAGAGTCAAAAGATTGGTCGGTCAATCTCCTACCTTGATTAATGTGGCGGGCAGTAATTTTATGACTTCTTTCACTAATAGCACAAAGGGCGGCGGCAATACAAATGTTGTTAATCATGTTCATAAAGAAAGTATTAATAGCAACATAAATATTATCGTCAAAGGTATTCATGTATTTTTTCATAGCAGACCAAACAATCTTGATTGCACCTTTGGCTTCGGGGGTCATTATCAGAACCCTTCTCTTATCGCCATCAACCTTTTCTAATCGCTCTTGAACCCACTTGTATGAAGAGTAAAGCATTTCAGCAAACTCTTCTTGGTATGGTGCCGCCCCTCCATCATCTTCAACAATTTCTCCAATCATGTCCAAATAATCTTCTTCCATCTGTCTCCTCAAAGACTCAGGGATTTCACGAACATAAAGCCACATACGCTGAAAAACACCCTTTGTTAAGATAACTCTTTCCAATCCTTCGGGCGGTAGCGTCGTAGCCCAAAGAGAGCGTTGCGAATCAACAATCAAATCTCTCCCAAAGTTAGTCAAACGCTTCTTGATTAGATGTGATTTAGAATCAAGACGGTTCATAAACTTCTGAAACAGCATGACTGTTTCTTGTTTGTGTTGCGACTCCTTGAAAATACCAGAATGCTCAAACTCATCAAAAGCAATAATACCAGAACCATACAAACTCCCATAAATTGTTTTATCAATTGTTTCGGGAATATCATAATCCTCACCATCTGCTTCTGCGGCTCTTTTATCAGCCCTACTAAAATCAGGATTAGGGGCATCAATTTGCATTGTCCCTAACAATCCTTGGTCGGTAAAACTGTCTGGGTTTTCAAGAGTAAAATGCTTTACACCTGTAAGTGGCGTTTGGTCTTGTGTTGTAGGCCAAGCATTAATCAAATCAAAGGTCTTAGACCAGACAGGCTCAAGGAAATCAAACATGGTTGTTTTACCACTTCTTGATGTTTGAATCCAACAAAAATGAATCCTTGGTTCAAGTGCAAGTCTCCCAACAGGAATTCTAACTACATCCTTTAGAATCTGCCCTAAAGTTACAAAGTATGACATTTGTGCTGGATATTCATTGTGGAGAGAAAACTCTCCCACTACATCTGTCCATTTATTTACACTCTTAGGCAACTCTACTTTCTTTGAACGAATTGTTTCAAGTCCACTTTCCGTGTCAGTAATTTTAGCCAAAGCATCATACATTTCCCATTCATCTACATTTAAATCTTCCATTAATATTTCACCTCTTCTTCTGTATTCAACGCCTTTAGAATATTGTATGCGGTTTTATTCCCAATACCTTTTAATTTGGTTATGTCTGGAATATTAGCCATTGATAATTCTGCAATACTTCCAAAGGTCTTTAGTAAGGCTTTTGCTTTTTCAACTGAAACGCCTTTGATTTCAGTCAATATGTCTACTCTAACATCATCTGTTTTTATTTTCTTCGGTAATTCTTTGTGTATAACTAATTCTTTGTCTATATGTTGTGTGGTTGCTACTATAATATGTGATGCTGTCTTGTAATTATCTACCCAGATTGGTTTAACATCGGTGTGTAATGCAATAGAGGTTATTGCCCCTACAAACATTTTCTTAAGTTTGACTCTCCAAGCGGGTGAATTGTGTTGTGTTCTTTGTAAATATGAAATTGCGTCGTCTAATGTTCCGTAAATTAAAATAATGTTTTTATTATAGGCCCTGTCCATATTATCTAATTGATTAAAAATTCTTTTGTTTCTTATTGATTGCAAAAAGTCTGCGGCTGATTTTGCCTCAATGCAACAATCTCCAATTACATAATCTCCTATCTCTAACCATTTCTTTTCTGTTTCAATCTTTTTTCTTTCGGCAATAGTTTCTACTGCTCTACTTAACTGTGAATCTTCTCTACTGTCAATAATAATCATTCTCCATACCTCCAACATTTACCTACACAAAGACCTTCTTCAATCAATGTTTCACAATGAGGAGACATGTATCTTTTATCTACAATGAACGATACTTGTTCCTGCGTGGTATACTGATTGTAATCAATCCAAATGTCTTCATTAGAAGCAATCAATTTAATCTCATTACAGATAATTGCTTTTATGTCAATTAAGGAATCGCCAGATAATTGCCTCGGAGTGCATTTAAGTTCATTTTTCATGATTGCATATTCTGATAAAAACTCGTTATACCATTGAACAAGTAAAACTCTCGCACGATGATTAGGGTTTTCAACCATTATAGCATTTTTAAGACACGGTAAAATAGGTAAATCACCAGGACTTTCAACACTATGAATTTCAACTTCCATGTTTTCCATCTTTTTAACAGACGGCCAAGACACTAAACGGTGTCCGAAAACCGTAGGCTTTTCTTTAACAGGTCCATTTTTAGATAATTTTAGGATGTTTGCTATTCCAGAAGAAATTGTTTTATCCGTAAGCGGAATACACCAACGACCAGCACCCAGATGATATGTATTTTGAACCCTTCTTAAACGACCAGTATTAATAACAACAGTATCAAGGTAGGGACTTTTATCAATAACATCATGACATATGTTAAAAAATGCTTTGATTTCACGAAGCGACCTTGCTTGAATACCATAAACAAACATATGAAAACCACGACCTGAAAAGGAAACCGTGTGTTTGTATTTCTTTTCTAAAAGCCAACGGTGCAAAACGAGCATATGTTCATATAGGTCGCCCAATTCTTCTTCATTTCCATGAGCATCAAAATCAAGAAAGATTCTATCAAGAATAATTGAGTATTCAAGACCACGATTATTTGAGAAATGTTCATAATCATAAACAGAAGTAAAGACATTCATCTTACCATTATAGATTGAAATAAAATCCTTATACTCTTTTAGATTTTTTACAACAATTCGGGAAGGTTCTCTTGCTCTATTACGCAAACTGCCTGCCCACATTTCTCTCGGAAAATACATTCATACCATCCCTGCTTTTTTCTTTTCTTCTTCGGACATTAATTTAGTGTCCTGTCTAATTCTTTCTTTTAGAGTCATTACCTTAGGCTCAGTCTCCACCATATTTGTTGTATCTGTCTCCACCTGTCTTTTAACAGGTTTTTGAATTTCTTCAGTCTCTTCAAAATCTTTTTCACCACCAAAATCAACAGTTGCTGTCTTTAGAAAACTTGTTAATACAAATGAAACCATACTGTTTAGTTCCTTTCTAAGATGTGCAGACATATCATTTGCTAAATCCGATTGCTTAAGAATGTCCCATTTAGTGCTACTGTCCATATCATTAATTAAACTATCAACGATAGATACAGTTATTTCATCAGCATTAAGAATGTCATTGATAGTCCATATCCTTTGCTGAATTGCCTTTTCAATAAGACCACTTTTTAGAAATTTAGAACCAGTCATATTGGTCGCCCCCGTCTGCCGCTTCACAATGGTCATAATGTCCACAATGAATACACTTCTTGTAAAAGAAAGATGCCTTGAAATCGTTTTCCATATACGCTTCAATCAACTTATCAATAGACCTCAATACAGCAGTTTCGGAACGCTTACTAACCTTTTCAGCATAAACATAATTAGATGCTGGATAATACCAAGCCCAATGGGTAAATTGAATATTAGGGTCAAGACCATTTTCAATAAGCAACTCTCTATCAGCGTTATCAAAGAGCAACTTATAGAAAGCCATCTCTTTACGCATCATTGTTTTCTTACTGTCTTTCCAAGCACCAGTTTTTAATTCCATAGGAATATAACCATTGTCCTCAAAAAACAATCTATCAATAATACCCTGAAGGTGAACTGTAATTCCACTTTCGGTTGTGAACTTGGCATCCAACTTAATCTCATTTCCAATAGGTATAAATGTATCAAGTGTATCATCCTCATTACATTCAATGAATCTCTCAGTATTATATGCTGACATAGCCGTATAAAGAACTTCGTATTCCTCGTTATCTGTTTCTGGGTAAAGACTTCTGAAATGCTTTTGTAATTCCATAGGGTCTTTGACTAATTTTTTTGCGTCGTCAATCTTAACAATCTTCCAAAATTCTTCTTGTGCGTTGTGAACAATAGTTCCTTTAATCATCGCAGGGGAAGTTTTCTGTTTAATGCTCTCAATGTAGTTATACCTATAAGACAAATTACAGAAGTTAAAAGTTCCAATAGAAGATTTAGTAATCTTCAACATCGGTCCTTCTTCATTATTTGGTTCCCATAAATATGTATATTCTCCGTTTTCTGTTCTCAATTCAATCACCTTTTCTTTTGTTTTGTCGGGAAGAATCATTTCCTCCCTTTCTCTTTTTTTAGTTCGTCAATGTAATGACTTGCCTCCTGTCGTGTATTGATACCTTCCATATCTCCACCAAGTTTCTTAATGAACTTAATTTGATTTTCAGTAGGCTCTTTATCTGCGTTTTCTTTGGAGACTTTCTTTGTTGCACTTTCTAAGTTTGACCTTAACATAGATGCAGTAGTTAAATCATGACAACGCTTACATAACTCAACTACATTAGACCTTGCACTAATTAGATGGTCTAAACCTTCTTTTTTGCATTTGTGTTGTGAAATAATGTGGTGCCATTCGGTATAACCGTCTTTAGGTGTGCAACCACAAATAGTGCAAGAGCCTTTTTTGACCCATAGTTTTTGTTCTTCTTCTTGTAGTTCTACAAGTTTTATTTCTAATGAATCATATGTGTCTGATAGCAATTGCATCTCACTTTTGATTTCTAATATTTTCTTAATATTACTTTTACTTCTCATTTTACCACCAACTATCTAATGTAGTCTGTCGGCCTTCATTGGCTATTCCCATTAAATCCCACCTTAGAGATTCATAAATCAATTTGACTTTCTTCACAATTTCAGATTCAGCAAGTCTATTCCAATTGATAGGATAGAAGTCTTCTACTTCTTCATACTTCTTAAATGCAATATACTCAACATTCCTTGTTTTATCACCAACATTGTATTTTGTTGGATATTTTTTAATACGCTTATTATCTACATTGTAGTAATAATAACTATCACCAACCTCAATCGTTCCAATTTGTTCATTATAAATTAGAACACCAGCAGAACCACCAGCGATTGATTCATATTCATCTAATGACTTTCGCAATCGGGTTCTCTTAATGACGGATTTAGGGTCATACTTTCCGTTCTTTACAAGTTTATACATGGCTCTTGTATATTTAGTGACTTCATTTTCATCTTTTCCAGATGCTACCATTTCAAGCACCTGTTTTTGAACCTTTTTAGCCAACTTGGTTTCGTTAGATTTTTTCATTTCAAAGCCCATAACGAAAAATTGTTTTTCAGAAATAGTTTCGCCTTCTTTCCAACTCAGGAATCCACAGTAGCGATTCTTTTTCTTAGATAAAAAGAAGGTTTCTGCATACTTCTCAAACTCCAAAACTACATTGTCATTGAACACTTCTTTTTGGATGTATTCATTTAACTTAATACACAATTGTTCGGCATCTGCAATATCCTTTACCTTCACAAAGATTGAATCCGTGTGTCCATAGATAACCGAATAACCCAACTCTTGAGACTTGAATGCAACACTTCTCATAGCCTCTCTCGCTGAAGCCGTAATTGCTTGAGCCATTTCCATATCTCCCCATCCATAACCGTCTTTCGCCAAAACGCCATAGAGAGCGTTCACACCACGCTTTGTAGCCATTTGTGCTGAATCCCACTTTCGGTATTCCTCATCATTCTTGGCCTCCTTTCGCTTCTTCTTGTATTCATCACGCAACTTCATTAGGGTCAAAACCGCCTTCGGCAACACGCCCAATGAATCCTTCGTAAAGGAAACACTTGGTTTATCTGGTTTGTATGCTACAAGATTTTTAGGTGTTGGAAAGTATACTTTGTGAGCATCTTGGTTTTGAGTTTTTGTTTCCCATGAAATGTTTCGTGCGGCCATCATGCTTGGGTATAGAGATTTAAAATCAAAGATGGCTACATTTTCATGTCTTCCATAAGTGTCTTCTTCATCTGGGTCCATAACGAAAGCCGCTTCATATTTTGTTTTATTACCTTTAACTCCTGTCGGTGCTTTCCAATCCGAATGACGCATAAAATATGCCGCACCCATTTGTGAATTATGGAACACGCATTCAAATGGACAGATAAATAACTGCTGAAGTGCAATATCATTCTGTGTGATGTTCATCTCATTATCCATGCGAACCATCAATTCTACATCCACTCGGTTATACTCAAGGAATGTTTCACTATCTTCTAACCAAGAACGCAGAAAAAATTCATCCTCATCAAATTTAGATGTTTTAGAAACTTTACCTGCGTCTTCACCAAGCACTAACTTGGAACAGTCGTCTAATTTAAGAGATGGTAGTGTTCCTCTTTGTGCATCAAGCCAAAGTCGTTCAAAGCGAGTCATTAGACAATAGGTAATTCTACCCTTAATAGGTTGAGCCGCATTAGTGTAATTGATATTGTATAATTTAGTGTCAGACACTCCACGCACTTCACGATGAGGACTTAACTTTCGTGGGCTAATATCATTAAGATGCATTCTTTCAATAATCTTAGGAATATCAAAACCAAGAAGATACCAACCAATAATCATATCTGGGTCTTTTTCTTGGACGAATGCAACAAACGCTTCTAACAAATCATGCTCATCCTCATAGACCAATACCCCATCATATTCTGGAAGAGGTTCTTGTGGAAAATGAGTCATAACAAAGTATTCCTTATCATAAGAATCATAGAAAGTTAATGCGTTAATTTGACCATCATAACGACCACCGACTTGTGTTTCAATATCAAGATACCATTTACGCATATTATATTCAGGAATTTCTGTAAGCACATCATTAGCATATTTACGGGCAAGTGAAATATCACCTTCATATGTATAGTCCCAAAAATCACGGGCTTCATATAAGTCCTGTGTAGTGTTAAATGAAACCTTAATTAACTCACGGTTATCAAGAGAATGATAATCACCAAAGTTATACTGAGGCTTAATATTCTCCATCCAACGCTTTTTAGTAGGAATAGTAGTGGGCATTTCACTACCTTTCCTAATATAAAAATAAGGCTTAAAAGTTGTAATACTACTTGTCATTCTTTTTCCTTCTTCATCTCTCCATCTAAGTTCAACATTGCTTCTTGCATCACTAATAATCAATCTATCACATCCATTTCTAATAGTCTATCATGTAGGTATTGACATTGTTCAGGTAATACATGACATTGACCACTTGCTCGGTAGCCGCTAACATAAATAGCAGGCTGTCCTTTGAATATAGGATTCATACAAAGTTTGCATCTCGCTAACCCTGTTCCTTTCTTTACACCAAATCCAATAGCCATTATATCACAATCCATGAGGTTGTGCTTCAATTTGTCCTGCTTGAGTTACTCGGCAAAATTTAGCATTGTTTCTAAATTCGTTTAGGTCAATAGCACCAACATAACTCATTGACGACCTAACACCATCATTAATATCCTGAACAATCCTACTTACCTTACCCTTGTAAGGAGTAATCTTTGAATTACCTTCAACATTTTTAACCTCTTCACCACGAGCAACTTTAGATTCAATAGATGCAGACCCTTGATACTTTTTGAATAGTTTCTCATTAGGCCATTTACCCGTTTTAGCAATAGAACCTGGAGTTTCTTTTGTTCCTGAAAACAAAGAACCAATCATAACTGCATCAGCACCAAGAGCCAAAGCCTTAGCAACATCACCTGTTGTTTTAATTCCACCATCAGCAACAATAGCAACATCCAATAATTCTTCTTCAAGGAAAGAGAAAATGTCATTAAGAGCCGTTGCTTGAGGAACACCTACTCCAGCCCTAATGCGAGTTTCACACATTGAACCATTACCAATACCGACTCTAAGTGTATCAGCACCTTCTTTAATTAAGTCCATAGCACCAGCCTTAGAAACAATATTACCTACCATGACATGAATATCAGGATATTCAGATTTAATATAACTCGTCATTTCCATAGGAAGAGAATGATGCCCGTTAGCAACATCAATACAAACACCGCCAACTTGAGTATATTTAAGCAACTTGTCCAGCCTTTCAATACCGTTATTGCCGACACCAATGGCCGCCATATAATTTTGAACACCGTTAGCATCAATTTCATCACACATATCAACCTGTTCATCTACACTTTGGAAACGATGCAAAACACCCATTCCTCCAAGTTTAGATAATTCAACGCACATATTAACGCCACAAACCGTGTCCATTGGAGAAGCAATAAGAGGTGTAGCAAGAGAATATTCTCCAATATTGGTGTATAATTCGCATTCAGCACGACTACCAATACCAGACCATGTAGGTATAATACTAATGTCGTCATAAGTCAAACTCATTCTTTCTTCAATTTTCATTTTTTCTCTCTCCCTAATACTTTTTCTTCATTAATTTTTAAGTCCCCAAGAACCCATCGGAGGGCATTAATAACTCCCTCTAATCCTTTGTAGTTTCTCATGTGTTTCATAAGAAGCGGTTTTGGTTTTCTCATTTGTAGTGCCGTTAGATGTTTGTTTTGTTCTCTTTCGGCTTTACTCAATAAGTTTTCTATCTCTTCCCATGTTCTTTCATATGAAAAGTTTTCACTATCTTGGTGGTCATTCATCTTCTTCATCTCCATATATTTTGTAGGTCACATTATACATGTAATCTTTGTCGGCTGTTAGTCCTGCAAGGTTAAATTTTTGATAAACAACCACACCATAATAGCATGATTTACAACACTTACCTTCCATTACAGGTTCGGCGTTGTATGCTTCATCAAGATGTTCTTCTTTACAGATGCAACATTTATTGCTTTGCATCCTCATTACCATTTTGTTCAGCCTCCATCTTACAAATTGGACATTCACTTGTAATCAAATCTTTACACCATCCACCGTTATGTATGATGCCTGCCGCTTCAATATTCATAGCATTAGCCATATATTGAATCATGCCTGTCATTTGTAAGAGCATATCTAATGGTTCTGCTCTGCTTTCTTGTTCTTTGTTTTGTTCTTCATTCATTTTATCAACCTTCTATTCTTGGTGCTCTCAGTAATTTGTAGTCGCCATTGATAACTGAGATTGGCGATTCATCATTGTATGAAATGTAAGTAATACCAGCCTTTAGGTATTTGAAAAATGGTGCAGAGAACTCAACAATAGCATCTTCACCAACAGATTCCATAGGCTCAATATCAAATTCAACAGACTCGCTACCTTTAGTAGACGAAATTCTAAGTTCAGTATTAACAACATAAGTCATTTTGTATACTGAATTACCCACAACTTCACATTCTTTGAAAGCCTCCACTAAGTCAGCAGTAGGAACTTTAAGACGAGTAGTTAGGGAAGTTCTTGAACTAATAACAACAGGTTCTTCCATGTTGCGACTCATAGTAATATTAGATACGCTATGGATAATATTATCGTTGTATTGGTGTCGTTCAAGAACAGGCAACTTTACAGACTTCTTTTCTGTGCTAATAATAAGTCCATTATCTTCCAATCGGAATAAACAGACTTCATTACTAAGATACTTTAGTAAAATATCCGTATCAATTGCAAAACGCCCTTCAACAGTATTCTCATATTCTTCCAGAGAAATTTTATTCTCTACGAATGTTGCAGGGTCAGCATTCCAAATACTACATTTCATCTCTTCAGCATCAACACCCATAACAATAGATGAAGATAGAGTGGTTTGTTTGTTATTTGTTCCATAGTTCCACTTTCCTTTAAGCAACACGCTTTCAATTTTTTCTTTCATTTCTTTTCCATTTACTTTAAATTTCATATTATCAACTCCTTAATGGGGAAACGGCAACGAATTGGAGGCGAATTCGTTGTCAGCAATAAAGCCGTTATTATCTGACTAACCCCAACATTAGGCTCACACCCTTAGCCTAATCAAAGAGAGCCATTTCTAATAGCCTCAATACCTGTCCATTCAACCTTTCCACCATTACTTTGCATAACAGTAAAGGTCTGCCCAACATTTTCATTGTTGGTTTTAGACTTTCGGACATGGGCAGTAAGTTTGAAAGTCTTTCCCTTTTCTTCCTTTTTACACTCAATATATTGGAACAGTTTTGCCGTGGTATTCTTTTCCCAATCTGGCTTTGTTCCAACAATAGAAAATCCATCATGCACTTCTTTCATGTGCGTGATGAAAAATTTGTGGCATCGCAATTGACAAGCAGCCTTAAACAAACGCTTGTATTCCTCAGTCCTTGCATACCATTGGGTTGGAACCATTTTAACTTTATCAGCCTGTCGTGGGTCGCCACCCTTAATATGATTCAAACGAGCAATCATGTTTGTAGTATCAAGCCAAGTATCAAGACCATCAAAAACAATAGCCTTAACTGCTTCAATTTCAACTTCATCGTCGCCATCTTCAATCTTACCTGTTTCAATTGCTTCATTAACCATAGCAATAAAATAACGAGCCATGTCAGCAGTAGCCAAATAATCAACAGTCATATCTTCATTATAGACATGAGGATTGAAGATAACAATCTTTTCATCTTCACTCCAATGTTGTCGCCATGTAGGTTCTGCACCTTCATCAAAATCAAGAATGAAAAGCCAATGCGTTTCACGCTCTTCTTTTGTTCGGCAATCCAATGCTAAACCCGTTTTACCCGTTCCAGGATTTCCACTAATTCCACAAATTAGAAACGCCTGTTCTTGTTCAAGCAATTTCTTTCGTTGGTTCATAGCACGAAGTTTGGCTTGTTTGAAAGCCGAAGCACTATTGTTTTCTTTTGCTGCTTGGAGAGTAGCCCCTGCTGCATTTCCTTTCTTATTTCCAATTCCCATATTATTCATCTCCTAATTGGTGTTTAAATTGTTCTTTTAATTGCTTAAACTGTTGCTCAAACAATTGACGGGTGAACTGTTTCCCGCTTTTCAAATGGATTCTTACTGAATATGGATTATCTGGTTCTTCTTCCAATCTCTTCCATTCAATAGATTCCACTTCGGCCATATCAAAACAAAGTTGATGTAGCCTAAAATAAGTTGTGTTTTCTCTAATCATGTATATCACCTGTTTGGGCATCGCACCCTTTCGTATGTCATTCAAACCGCCACATATACACGGCAACTCGTAGATTGTTGGTGTATCTCTATGACAACAACCTAAGCGAGATTTACAATTCAGCCAACCTATCGCTAAGAAGCAAAAGTGCTGATGCCCAAAGACCGACAAAAATTCCTAAGTCGTGGTCATAAAAAGCATAGATACCGATACTTCCAATAATAGATGTAAGGCTACTGTAAAGTCCAATCTTTCTGTAATCCATTAAAAATCACCAATAAGATAGTTCTTCATCGCTTTCGGTTTCTTCCACTTCAGGCGCAACACCCAAAGCAATACGGGGAAGAATACCATACACATTCAATGAAACAGGATTCCATTCATCATCAAGAACATTTCCGTCTGAATCCTTCTTCTTGGTTTGATTGGTTCGGCCAATGACAATAACATCGGAACCAACACCGAAATCAATATCCACATTAGATGGAACCCAACATGGGGTTGAATCGGGAATCTCTTCTTCTTCAAAACCATAATTTCCATCAGCAGGTTCAATCCAAATAACACGGTTGCCCGTTCTTTCATTAACAGTCAAGTTCATGCTACTTACAATTCCATCCGTGATACAAAGTTTCATTCCAGGATTTGACATAATTTGCTGGTGATAGTCTTCAATCTCCATCAAGTCGGCAACATAACTTTCCATGTGTTCAGCCAAAAGGTCTTCCATAGAAGGAGTATTACCAACAAACAAATCATCTTCAGCATCAAGATTGTCATTGTAGCGGATAGAACTAAGTGTGCTGGTTCTAATTCCATAACAAGCATTACGCTGGTCATTAAAGAAAGCGTGGAGGTGAACCCATCGGAAAGATTCAACAGACCAATTCTTTGCGAGACTGTCTTTCAAACCAAGTGTCCAATACTGATAATCTCCACCCTCTTTCTTTGCGATAAAGTGAACTCGTCGTCGCCATTCTTCAGCAGGAAGAGGCTTACCGAAACGACTGTTTTTATCACCACTTGAATATGCTTCCAAGTTATCAATAGGAACAATCCACTTTCCTTCATCCACTTCAATAGAGGAGTTAGGTAGGTCGGGGATAACCTTTGTTTCAACATCACCGTTTCGCAGTTGGCTCTTTTCATAAACACCGTTTTCAAGAACCACTTCAGCAACACGGCCTTCGTTAAAAACAGTATTTGCATTTGTGTTGTAGTCATTCAATAGAGTCTTACGACTCCATTCCTGAATATCACGGGCAGGTTCAGCACCAACTACAAAGCCAAAAGCCATATCGCCAAATGAATCAGTTGAGACTTTGCCGCTTTTCTTGGTTGCACTTCGCACAAATTGGCGAGTCAAAGCAAGAGCAGACCTCATGTGCTTTTCATTTTCCAAATCCAACCCATTAGCGGTTGCAATTTCTTCCATCTTCGTTGTCATTTCTTCAGAACTGATACCAAGTTTGTTAGCCAATCCATTCAGTTCATTCGTCATTCTTTCATTCATTTTTTTCACCTTTTTGTTTTACTGGGTAAATTGCGCCACAAACCATGACACAATAATTTTCGGAGTCATTACCCTTTGTCTCCATTCCATTTCTCCAATTGCACTAAGGCACTTAAATGTAGTTGCCCTGTCCAATTCCATATCTAACACACAATGATGCAGATTAACACAAATTTCCTTAACAGAATTACCACCTAATACACGCTTCATCAAAAGACCGTGTGCTTTGGTGGGGTCGTCTGTAAGGTATTTCACAATATCATAATAGTCGTTCATAAATTCCTTTGCCTTTGTTTTCAAGTCGGAATTAGTAAAGGCGACGGCTTGTAATTCATTAACCGCCCTTCTCATATCTCCGTTCATCATACCAGCAAAGGATTGTATATCTTCATCTGGGAATGAAAGGTTCTCATTCTCACAGATGTTTTTGAGCATACTTGTCATGGACTCATTATCTAATGACGAAAAGTGATAATTTGCACAACGACTACGGATAGCATAATCCACAGATGTTTCATCGTTGCAAGTTATCATGAAACGAACTCCCGTGGCTCTTTCCATAGTTCGCTTCAAGGCTCGTTGTGAGTCTTTTAGCATACCGTCAATTTCGTCAAGTAGAATAATCTTGAAGGGCACATTATCTGACCCCTTAGTATTTGCAAAATTTGTAATAGTGTTGCGGATAGTATCTAACTTTCTGTCTTGACTTGCATTGATTTCCATGAAGTTATTCCTCATTTCATCTCCAAGATACTGCATAGCCAATACATAGACGGCTGATGTTTTACCCGTTCCAGGTCTTCCGTATAACAAAATATTAGGAAGATTAGTTTTATCTATCCATGATAGTGAGTCTTCTACAAATTTATGTTGTCCTACAATCTCTTCAATCTTTTTTGGTCTGTATTTTTCTGTCCAATTCATTTTCAATCTCTCCTATTCCTTTACAATAACCACAGGGCATTTCAAGTGCCTGCCCTGTTCCAGCACATTGTTTGCATATCCTCGGTTTATTTTCGGGATTGCATTCGCTACAATTCTTATGATTTTTAAATCCTGAACCGTCGCATGTATTACATAATTTCGTTTTAACATACATATTAGAATGTCTGCTATTAGATTTCTTTGTAATTTTATAATTTTTGTTGGTTCCTACATATGAAGTTACTTTTCTTTCAGTCGGAACATATGTAAATGTTCCACCTTTCTCCTCAATGTAAGACATAATAGCACTAATGATGCCGTTTGATGTTCTTTCAACACCATCGTTCATAGCCCTATCAATATATCTTTCAGCATAACTTTTGTTCATCTTTCTGCCTATTTAATCACCCACCGTTTTTACTTCAGATGAATCTACATCCTTATCATACAATTCAGATAGGTCTTTAATTTTAAATCTGCCCGCCTTAACAACATCAGCAAGCCATACAGTAAATGATACTCCTTGAGATTTCTTCATTAAAAATCACCTAACTTAGTATTCGTGTATCTAATTGATTGCCTTCTCGGTTTTTTCAACCCAAGAATCTTACATTCTTCAGCATCAAGTTTTGAAATTGCCCATTCTTTCCATTCGGGATTTTTTAGATACGCCCTAACGAGATAAGCATCCTTTTCTTTTAAACCTAATTTATGACAAATTTTTGGGACTGGAGAATAAGAGTTTCTCTGTGGAAAATTTACTCTTCCATGATGATTACCACTCCAAGAAAAAACAAAGATTTCCATAAAGTAATCTTTATTCCACCTTCTCATAATCTGGTCAGAAAAGGCAATCTTTCTAACATCAATATTTGGGGCAACCCAACTCAATATTTGCATATCTGGCGGGCTATTAAATTTCATGTATCTCAATACTTCATGTCTGTCCTTGTTCTTCAAATACTCAATGTTTAAATCATAGACACTTTTATCAAACTTTAATGGTTTAGAACAATTTGGCGCATCTCTTTTGATTAATTCTTGGCGATTATCAGTCTGTCCCATACGCTTTCTTACACACATATTCATAATTGACTTAGGCACATCCTTCTCATTGATAGATGTAAGCACCACATTTTTATGAATTGTTAAGATGTTAATAATTTTCTTAGTTTCAGGCTTGTAGTTCACTTCCTCAATAAGAATTCCATGATTTTTTGGGTATGAATATATGTCATCAATTGTAATATTACAAGCATCCATCACAATAAAAGGGCGGGAACCCAAGATTTGTTTTGCTCTCTTGGTTTTACCTGCACCATGCCCGCCTACAAGCAATTTAAATTTTGTTGAAGTAGTTTTCATCATTCATCATCTCCCTAATTCTATTCATTCCTTCTTCTTCTAAATGATTTTTTTCTGATATTTCTTCTGATACTGCATCAAATAAACGCCAATCAGCATGAGAACATGGAAGATTTTTATTCATCAATTCTCTAACTGCGTTAAGTGCGGCTCTTTTACCTACAATTAATACTGGTGCCTTTCTATTCGGACCTTCAACAGTTCGCAAATTACAATCAATATCCAATGTCTTAAATTTTCTTTCTAATGCTAATAGAAAGTCATGTGATGCTCTAAACATAATTCTAACTCTAATGTTCCATCCTGTTTTACTTGTATTAGATTGATAACTTGTAATTTCAGGTCGGGCAATTGTTAGTAAAATCCCACTCAATTCCCCATTGTTAAACATCACGATTCCTCATGTTCATCAAGGGTTGTCTGGTCTGGGTGTAGTAAAGACATGGGTAAAGGCTTGTTCAATTCCTCAATACAAGCACTAAACAAATGCTTAGGCAACACACCTTCAATTCTATACAGCATCAATTTACCTGCACATCGCAAATGGTAATAAGATTCGCCGCCTTCAATTTCCTGCACTAATCCTTCCTCTATACCGTTAAACGGTTCGTGGCAGTAATGGCAAAATTTTCCTTCTTCAATAGTTTTAATGTTCATTCCAATAACTCCTCTAATTGTGTTGGTTCTTCTTTATCATCTCGGTATTTTACATAGCGGGGGAATCGCAAACCATACTCTCCGTTTTCATTTTGAGTGAGAATGTCGCCCTTCACTTCAATAAGCATATTCCCTGCACCTAACCTATTATATTCTTGGCTTAAGAAGTTTAGGTCTGATTCTGTAAATCCTGAACCCACCCATCCAATAGGGACTAAATCATTTCCATTCTTAATAGCAATCTTGAAAGAAGCATAAACACCGACACGCTTTCCACGACCTTCAGCCGCATCAGTAATAACACAATCAACATCAACCAAAGGTGGCTTGTATTTTGCCCAATCTTTAGACCTTGCACCAAATTGATAAACGGCAGTTGGTGATTTAACAATAACTCCCTCATAACCTGCTTCAATTGCTTCTTTATAAACATCCATAAATTCATCATGGGTTTCAATTTCTACGGTATGAGCCAGAATATCTTCCCCAAAGTGCATATTCAAAGTTTGTAGTCGTGTGTCCAATGGGTCTTCAAACACAGGTTGTCCACCATACATTAAACAATCAAACAAAACAAGTTTAACTTCATGGCGATAAATAACCTCTTCAGTTTTTCCATGAATACGACTCATAATGTTCTTGAAATCGGCAGGGTTTCCATTGGTATCAATAGGGAAAATCTCACCATCAACAATCCAATCAACGGGGTCGGTATTATCCTTAATAATTGGAATGAGGTCATTCTCAAACTTAGAAGTAATATCATCACCCTTTCGGTTAAAGATAAAAATACCCTCCTCATTCTGATGAATTTGTGCACGAATACCATCATACTTGTAATCACAAAATTTCTTGCCACGCACCGTGAAGTTAATATTTTTAGCAAGCATTGGATTCATGTAATTTCCTGCTTCGGGGATGCAAACAATAGCACCGTTTGAAACAGATTGTTCAATACATTCTCCCATGCTCAAAAAGGATGTAGCCTTCTTAATATCACCATTAGGAACACCGTAGGTTTTATTCATAATTTTCTTAACAACATTCTTACCGCATTTGTTTCGGGTTTCGTTAAGAGCGAAAGCGAGCATCCATCGCTTCCCAACATGATTAAAGGAATCCCATGCCGCCATAAGCAAACCATAAGTTTCTTCACGGTCATAAACAGGACTACTCAAGGCATTGTAAATACTACTAACGGTAATTAGAGTATTGTTATGTGTGTGTCCTTCTGTCAATTCCTCAACCGCTTCACCAAGTCCACCGAAGGTATCAATAAAACCTTCAACAACATCAGTCTCCACATTTAGTTTTTCTGCGATACGGCTGATTAGTCCCGCTTCACCTACACCTTTGTTTGGGTAATTTCTTGCCCAAAGGTTTAGCATAGCCATTGACTGTTGTTCATCGGCGTTAATGTTATCATCATAATACTTCACCATCTGTGTAGGTGTCATATTCATAAATCGCTCGTTAATTTCTGCAAATTCATTCCAATTCATCATTCCACTCTCCAAATTCTTCTTCCTTTTCTTCTTCTTCTTCTTTTACTTGTTCTTCCACGGGGGAACGGTCAAGTGAATCCTTCATTTTCAAATATGCAAGTTTGACATTATGAATAGTCAATCGCTTATTTGATTCTTCGCCGCCTGCTTCCAATTCACAATGTTCTGCAAGAGACTTCAATAGTGATTCTGCTCTAAAAGCAAATTCTTCTATTGTTGCATCAGGCAATTGTCGGCTCGGTGCTACGGTTTTAAATATTCTTTTTACTTCTCTTTTACTAACCATTTTTCCATACTCTCCTTTTGGTAAAAGTATTTTGGACTTTCTATCTTCTTCAGGTTCAGGCAAATCCAAACCGAACCACTTAACGAATCTATTCGTATAACCTCATAATCTTGCGTTACGATTTCTGTGTCAATCTCTGGTGTTTTTCCATATAGTCTGGATAACTCACTTGAAACTACCTTTATATTATCAGCAACATATTTTATGATAAGAGGTCGTTGTATTTCCACATAAGGTGCATACTCTAATTCATACTCTCCTGTCTTATTACAAACATTGCAACCCGCCCCACCACAAATAGGACATACAATACTCATGTTTGTTAATACAGGAAACCTTACTCTTCGGAGTCGTCTATCACGAAGACTCTTGTGTGTCTCAGGGTTTGACTGTTTTTGTCTTTCTCCCATGTGCAATACTCTCCATTACCTAATACAATTGCTGAATCTAAAATAGGTCGTTGAATCCTCAGGGTGTTCCAATCAGTTGAACTAAAGTAAGCCTTACCAAATGGATGCGTATGAATCCAACATTTCATAGGAATAGTCATACCCTTAACACTCTCATCCTCATAATCAACAAATGAGGCTGTTCCCTTACTGATAAACAACTTTTCGTCACGGTCAATAACTACCGAAACTTCAAGTCCGGGTAAGATATTGGTGCTAAGATTCCAGACGGCTTCCCAGAATTTAGTAGTATTACCATTATTCTTATAATTCGTCCTCAGCAATCTCTTCATTTTATTCCATTCCGCCAAAGGCATTTCATAGTTTTCTTCTTTCATTTTTTCACATCCATGTAGGTTTTGCTCGCTTAGTGTATTTACTTCGCCAACTGTTCCATTGTTTATCACCACGATAATAATTTCGGTATGCTTGAATAGAGCATTCCGTTTTGTATTCATCGGGCATACATTGGGGTGGCTGAGTAAATCCATTGTCCTCAATTAGAGTAGGAGGATTACGCAAGACTTCTCGCAAGCATCTGTCGGTCTTGTGTTCTTTTCCATAACGATAAGTGTATTCAATGCACAATGATTCAAACAACTTAAATGTCCATTGATAGTGCTGGAGACTTGAACGAACCCAAATTGTTGAAGGGTGGCTGATATGTGCAGTTTTGTAAAGCACATTGAGTTTGTCTTCGGGCAACTTTTGAAACACATATTCATTATCGTCGTTGCAGTAATAGTATTGGTCTACAACACGATGGGCTGTTGATAACATCTGCGCTGTTTCTAAAATCATTTTGATACAATGAGCATCATTGTGCATAATAGCAGCATTAGCAGGATTTTCGTGTAGGTAAAAGATATTCATTGCAACCAAGCCTCACATGTCCAATAATTAATTTCAAATTTAAGATTATAGTAATAGTAATTCATACTTTATCTCTCCACATATTATTTATTTCTTCTGCACATTTAAAACACCAGAAAACCTGATTGTTCAAATAATGAACAGATTTACCGATACATACTTTACATTCAGTGCAATTCATTTCCTTCATTGTATCTTTATATTTCATTCTTCTTCCCCCAATAGATTGTTTGGCTCAGAATAATCCGACAAAACTCTATGAATAATCTCAGACATAACTCCAATAAATACAATCAGAACCGCCAGCGTAATAATAGGATTCATTCTTTCACCTCTTCCCAAGTAGATGCTACATTACAACAGGTAATAGCATTAACAATAACTGGAGTTTTTCGTTCATAGTGGCGACCACATCTCGGACAATCATATACTACTGTCATGTTAATCACTCCAATGGTTCAAATCCAAGTGCAATTTGTCGCTCAGCAGAACAGTCAAATGGGTTAGAATGAATCTGCCCACTTACACGATACCCTACCAATTTAATATTGCTTTGTTCAGTCGTAATAATTTGTCCACATACACGACAAGTAGCATTACCTGTTCCCATACCGACAATCCAGCCTTTTGTTTGTTCTTTCTTTTCTTCACTCGCCATCATCATCACATCCTTCATCCATTGTTCCAATACCAATTGCAGCACCAATCAACCAACTTAATAGACCCATTTAAATCACCCGTTAATCCTGAAGTGCTTTTCAACATAATTCCCAATGAAATAATTTTGCATCCATTGAGCACCATAACCTGCAATAACAACCTGCATAAACTTTACACCTTCTGGCTTTCCATCCCAATCATTTCCTTGACAAGAAAAAGAACCATCAGGACCACTTGTAAATGCATTGTAAAACTTAGGGTCTTCTTGATATGAAATCATAGCGGCATTCCTACCCTGCGCTCGCAAATCTAACCACTTAACATCAGAGTTATACATAACCCTACGAATATCAAGATTATCTGCACAACAAACAACCAAATCAAATCCTTTAATCTGTCCAGCAGTTAAAACGGGGAAAGGTTTAGCGTCAATTTTGTATCGCTTAGCCATAGCATCTACCTTTTTTGTCTCAACTTCATCTTTGGCAAAATTTTGGTATGTTATATTCTTTTCCTCCACAATATCTGGGTCATAAACAGTCATATTATACAACCCTGTCTTGTCCAAAAGAGGAATTAGAAAACTTCCAATTCCACCTGCTCCAATTATTAGCACATTTCTTTTCTTTCCTTTCTTCATTTTTTCACCTTCTTTATGTTTCTTTTTAGTCTCGGCAAACTAATACCGAATTTTTCACACACTTCTTTTTGGGTATATGGTGCGTGGACATATACAAAAGCAGCAATAATACCTCTCGTTAAAGTTTCTTGCTCTTCCCAATCTTTACAAGCCTTAGCAACTTCTTTATTACTAATCTCATAGTTAGATAAAAACTCGTCAATATCATTTAGACTAAACACTCCTGCGTTACTAAAGTATCTTGCAATCTTTTTACTTAGTCTGGTTGTTTTTGCTGTATTACATCCTAAGAACTTACAGAACTGTCTAAGCACAACTGGTTTATTTAAATCACTCATAGTATAATACAAAATAGCACAGGCTCTCTCAGCCAAATCATAGCCTTGATAAAGCGTTGTTTTGCTAATATGTTCATGATTTTTATTGACCTCATCAGTATCATCAATATTAAACTGGTTGCATAGTAGGAGTAACTCAGAAGTCTTTACCTCTTTTACTTCAGTTAGTCTTCCAATTTCTACTATCCTATACGCTTGTATGCAACCACATTCTTGACAAACGGGCAACCCAATATCACGATTTAATTTTAGGTGCTTTGCTTGACAATTTACACATGGCATCCCAATCCAACCTAATATCCTGTTGATTTTCTTTGTGATGTTGAATGTAGCGTGATACAGTAGAAACTAATTTCTTCAACATAGCATCATTTTTACATGCAAACGCTCTCGCCGCAAATTGGTCGCCCTTTGTAGCACCATTACTTAGATTGTCAATACAAATTGGGCCATTCCATCTGGCTACTCTATCAGTCTTATTGATAACAGGATGGCTAAATGGTTGAGTTTGCGCTTCTCCAGCAGTTCCTGTTGTTAGAACATAAGTAGATACATCTTGAATACCTCGTTTTGATTTATTATCAACAATCATCCAATCAGCAAACTTACCACGAACAAACATAGCAAGAACACCATTATGTTGTCCCTTAGTAATTTCAGGGTAATCACGACACATATTTTCAAACAATTCCATCGCTCGCTTTTCTGCACCCTCAGGTTTTCGGTTCTGTTTCAAAAATTCCTTCATAATCTTAACCTGCGCTTTTGTAGGCATTTCTCCAACCGTTTGATAAAACAATTTAGCGGGAGGTAGATTAGACCACTTCTTAGAACGCTTTCGGCCAATAAGATAAGAATCTACAAGAGAGTTTAGTTCTTTGACACCAATTTCACCCCAGAGACCAGAACTCACTTCAATTGCAAATTTGTCTTCATCAATTTGCATTAGATTAAGACGGGTCATTCTCTTTTCAATTTCATTATCTGTTCGCTCATAGAAATGATAAGGCACACGGTTTTCCATAGCATATGCAACATTTTCTGGAATGTTAATGCATCGGTTTAGATAATCGTCAAGAGCCATTTGAGCATCAATCCCTTTACCATCTAAGTAGGCGGCTCGCATAATAGTTCGTGCTAATGCTTTAAGAATAATTTCAACATTGCACTTTTCACCATTAATAGCATATCTCGCACCATCCTTATGAATTGAAATTAAATAACGACAACGACCAATACGGAAAAGAACGGGGCGTGGACTTCTCCTCACCATACCAAGAATGTCATTATTTTTTAACCCTTGATAGATAGACTGAATTGTTGGTTCAGTAGCATCAGAACGATTACCTCGTCGTGCATAAATATCTACATTTCTTGAACGACGAATACTTCTTGATGATAGAGGAGTTTCTAAAATACTCGTTCTATCATCTGATGCGTGTCTAATTCTAAAGTTTAGTGTATTTTCAGTCATTTTTATCACCTAATATTTTCATTACAACATTTAATTGTTTTACACTTAGTTCCTTTCCGTCAATAATCTGTTGCCTAATACTGACAAGGAAATTCTTTTCCCATGTATTTCTTCCGTCTTCACTACTAAATGCGGGGAGGTCATAAAGTGCTAATGCCTCAGTAAATAGTTCGTTTGATTGTTGTTCATATGTGGTAGCCCTTATATCTTCTGCAATCTTTTTTGTAGGATTTAGATATGCGATTCTTGCCGCCTTTTCTTCATCCTTATCATCCATCATTTTTGTTAGGCGTTCTTTCTTAGCAAATAAAAGTTGCACATCACGCCATAGCCTTTCGTTAGGATAACCACGGGTTTCAATTTGTTTTCTTGGATTATTGGGATGATTCCAACGCCAAACAACCGAAGCCATCCTACCCAATGAACCTTGTTTTGTTTTAGCAATAACAAAGGTTGGTTCGTAGCGTCGTGTTTGATGAGAATACTTTCTACCTTTTGAACGAACATTAACTCTCAAGTCTAATTCCTTAACTTCATTGAACATTTCTTCCCATTCATCACCATATTCATTCCACCACCATTCGGCCTTCATACTCTTCACGGCTTCCTTCAACCATTCTTGAATTAACTCTTCAGTAATGGCTTCGGGGTTGATACCTTTATGTTCAATCAGGTGGCGAATAATCATCCAGTTAGTGATATGCTCACTACCAAGAATTTCAAGTTCGCCGTTTTCAGTATTCTCAATCTCAAAATGCCATGCAATTTCATGTCCGCATATACAATAATGTGGATGTTTATGTTGATGGACTTCTGGTAAAACCTCAGCGTCTTTATCACGCAAGGGGATATACCATGTATTTCCCGTTGCTCTCCATTCATGCTTTGCTTCTTCCCAATTATCAGACACAGATTCTTTTGTTAAGCGGTCAATAAGTGCCTTGTTTAGAGCACCTGAGCGACTAACACTAATGTTATCCAACAATTCACCGTCAGCAAAATGTGTTCCTACAAATTCAGTCATTTTCAACCCTCAACCATGCTAATTGTTCTGTTAGATGTGCATCACACAAATCATTTAATTTACCATGTAGGCTTTCTGTAATTCCAGGAATTGTATTTCGGTGTAGTGATAACCAAACCTGATGATATTGATTAAGGACAATAACCAATCCTTCTCCATCTTCATGAGGTTTAATCACAATAGGTGGCATTTCGTTGCTGTCAATCAGCCTAAATTCTACTTCTTTCTTCTTTCTCATTTGCATTTTTTTCACTCCATATTCAATAGGTGTGTTAGTGGGTCTTGTTTTAGAGTTTGTTTGCTCAACAAAATGTGAGGAAACTTACTCAATAGTAAAGGAACGACCTTATTCCAATCTATTTCTCCGTCATACTGTTTAGTCCAAACTGAACCGTTGGATTTCAACGAAGTGACTCTATATACTTCATGTTTTTCTTCCTTGCTTTCGCTCATACTTATTTCTCCATTGTCCTTCCGTTTATGGTAATTTTTGTATCTTTACTGTCATGCAATCAAAAAATTTCGCATGACCCTCCAGAACAGGCAATTTCACCGCTTAGGTCTGTTTCATCTTCTGTTTCCACAATCTTAGAAAGGTCTACTGCTGTCAAAGTATTAACCATGTCATAGTATTGAGCCATTCTAATAGTTTCAAAGGGTGCTTGTTTGTATGTCCCACCATCATAGGGTAAAACGGACAAGCCATTGTAGTATTTTCTGTTATTCCACATCCATTCCCCGACTTCATCCCATTCATATTTGCGAATTGATACAGTAGCGGAGACATTATGGGAGTTCATACCTGAAACATGGCCTCCTTTGACCCATGTGCGACTAATGTTCTTCACCCTATGAAGCATATTCAAAGCGGTTTCCTCGCCACGGAGGATGGCTTTATCGGGTGCTTTTTGGGGTAATGAAATGACCGCCGTATCATGTGGTCGGAAGTATTCATCCTCAATCAGTTCTGGGTGATTTTGAGCCAGATAATTGTAAATGGCTTCATTCTTTCCAACACGGATTCTTCTAATGTAAAATTCGTCGTGCCATGCGTGAATACCGCTTGATGTTCCAAGAACACATGAAGTTGTTCCTGCTGGTTTAACACAAGTTTGTCTCGCAGCAGGGTTAATTCCAATCTCTTTTGCAATTGATTCATTTGTTGCTTTTATAGCATTAGTGATAGCCTTAAAATCCATTTTCCTAACACGATTAGAAGCAATACCTGTCATAGATACACCAATTAGTGCATCACGCTCGGTATTTTTCTGCCAAATCTCTCGCAAGTAATGGAAATCAGTATATCCTGCTTGTAGAGTAGCGATAATGGTGGCCGCAGTTGCTCTTTTTAGTAAATCCTCTTCATCAATAACATCAGAAGCATTAATTTCTACCAAGTTGCAAAACTGATTTGGTCGCAAAGCAATTTCACAGCATGGGTTCGTGCCCCAATCTTTATCATTAGTAAAATAAATTCCTGGTTCACCTGCACCAGATAATTCAATATATTTCCAAAGTTCTTCAAAGTCCTTTTTCTCAACTTTACTTCGCACTAAGACAGCCGAATTGTTTGCACGACCACGCTGAGGATTTAGTTCCCACCAATTGCCTGATTTTGCAGTAAGCATATCATAATCGTCACGGCTAAATAAAGAAATTAAAGCCGCACGACGAATACCGCCAGCCAAAACTGCATCAGCAATATGACACATAATATCATGGACTTGAATAGGTTCTAATTGTTCATGATTGGGGGTGTTTTTTAGAATGCCTTCAATTTTATTAATGGCAATTTTTAGTGGTTCAGGGCCTGGGGCTTTTCCTCCAGAAGTAATTAAACGCTCTCCTTTCAAACGAACATCCGAATAATCAAAGATTGGCGTTGAGGTGTTTCGGCCAAAGTAAGATTTCATTAAAACTTTTATTGCGTCTGACCATCCCTCAATAGAATCGCCAACTAAATAACGACGAGTTCTATTAGGATTAGGGTGTATAACAGACGGTAATCGGGAAACATGATGTTTTTGCACCGAATAACCTACTCCTGTCCCGCCAAGTAAAAGAAACATTGACTCACTAAATGCTGCAATGTTATCAATAGGCATATATGCACAATTATAGATTCGGTTTGGGCTTAGTTCAATAGGCTTCCCAGCAAATTGCATTGAACGCATAGATGGTAGAACCTTTTTACTCCTCACAAAGTTGTAGGCGTTAGTAATAACTTTCTTCAATTCGGGATATTTCTTAATATGCATATTCATATTTCTGTCGCATAGTTCTTCCCAAGTCTCTCTTCGTTGTAGTTCAGGTGCGTATTTTGCATATTTCATATGAACGGTAATATCGCTCAAAATTTCATTAGGATTTATGTTTGTCATAATTTCACTTCCAGTATTTTTTCATAGTTTATCTTTATTATAAAAGTTTAGATTTTGGCTGAAAAGTTATTCCATTCATTAACACATTTTGGGTTGTAGCACCCATCACATATATATCCGTATAGAGGTTTAGTATTAACACTTGCCCATGATTTAGGAGCATTAACTACCGTTTTTTTCTCAACATTACCATGCTTACTTGATGGTGTGGGTAGTGCAATTACACTAACAGCACCATAAGGTTGCTTAGTTTCTTTATTCACAATTATTTTCTTTTTACATGTTATACATTTCATATTTGTTCACCATCCTTTCTAAAAACCTTCCTAACAGAAGATTTAATTTCGTGGTAGATACCCTTTACTTTAGGGCTTTTAGATACGCTGACAGTTTTGATAGTCCCCGTATCTTTATTTTGAATCTTGAATATTAGATGTTTCTTGATTTCATAACCAATAACCTCCACATTCAAGGTTTCTATTTCTTTCGTTATTTTGTCTATTTCTTTCTTTTTCATTCGCATACCTCCGTATTGAATAGGCGGGCATAGGAGGATTTGAACCCCCGTTTTCGGTTTAGAAGACCGAAGTGATTTCCAAACTACACTATATGCCCATTGGTGGCGAGAGTGGGATTTGAACCCACGAATCTCTTAGGAACAGGATTTTAAGCCCTGCGCTTTTAACCATGCTCAGCCATCTCGCCGTATGTATTCCACATTGTAATCTTTACAATATTTCTTTAGAGCACTTACATGAACATCATCCTTTTCATTATAGTCCATGTCATTATAAACTCGCATGAGTTCATTTAGATACATTCCTTTCATCTCGTCTGGAATTTCAGAATTTACTGCATCTTCAAAATGACGAAGTAAAATTTCTAAGCCACCATAAGTAGCAATATCCTTTTCTTGTTGTTTCATATCCTTTATTTCTTGGCGGAAAGTCAAGTATAATTTAGGAATATTCTTAATAGTATACCATATTGCCTTCATTCCAATCCCGCCTCAAATTCCGCTTCATCTTCAAGATATATAAAAATTTGAAGGGCTTCTTTTATTCGCTTATCTTGACTTTTACCATGTCTCCATTGACAGGTTCTTCGCATCAAGTTAATAATTTCCCCACGATGAGTTTCGGGCTTTTTACCATACATAGTCTTTAGGTTTGCTATTTGAGTTCGCACACCTAAAATAGTAAATTCCTTTTTCATCCATTGGAAAGGACTTCCATAAGTTGTAAATTCTATCTTATCATCACGATAGTCTTCTGCAAGATAAATCGTCATGCTTTCTAAAACTTCAGTATCAATTTCTGTAAATTCAATCATATTAATCACTTAAAAAAAATGGTTCTAACCGCTAAACGGCTACATAAGAGTAGGTCAAACCAAGCCTACAATTCGGATTAAAATCCTTACTCTTCTTCGTTTCCACCAACAATTGCCTGAGCAAGCATAACTTCATTGACTTCATCAAAGTTGATGTTTGTAATATCCTCACGGGTTACAAGTTCACCATCAACATAAGTCCAATGAGTAGGATGCTCAATAATTTGGTCAAGAACCTCGCTCGCAGAAAGAGAAAGTTCGGTGTGTCCTGTTTCGTTAAGAATAGTTAGTTTCACCATTTAATTCACTCTCCAAAAACAGGGCGGCCATCGTTAGTAAATTCACCACCGTTAGTCAAATGCTTGACAACGGCCTTTTCCATCTTTCGGCGGGTTGAGCCAATACGCTTTTCGCTAATAACTCCAAGAGTCAAAAGCGTGTTCAGCGTTTCGTTGATGTATTCGCTTGCAGTTGCGTATTGCTCTTTTTGCGTTGCATCAAGATAAACTCCACCCGTTGCACGACTCATAATTCGTCGCATCTCAAACTCGGTAATGAGTCCTTCGTTCATTTGTTCATTCAGTTGTTGTTCCAATTGGTTCACATCAGTCATATTTTTTCACCTTTTTTTTCGTAGAACACTAAAGCAGTTCCGTTCTGTCTTTAACACAGTTGTTCAAGCCTATAAACATTTACAGTCTCTAATCATTCGCATTTTGGGCGACAACCCAATATCAAAGTCAGTCATTTTGACTAACCTTTGAATCGCATATTTTCCAAACACCCACTTCATAAGGACTGACAATTCCTTGAACAGTCTCTAAGCCCACTTTCTCAAATGAGGGATGTTTGGATAGTAAGTTTCCGAGAGCCTTTGTAGTTATCCCTCTTCCTCTGGAATTAGCAAAGTCATAGATTTGACAGGTATTAGCCGTTCCTTTTTCGGCCAACCATTTCTCAATCCTTATTGTCAGTTTTTTGTTTTTCCACATAAAAATACATCTCCTTTTGACTACTTAAAGTATTAGTCCAGCAAGTGCAACACATGGCATTTTTGCTGGGAATATACACATTACACATTACACAAGAAGGCATTCACAGTTCCTCCTTATATTCACTTATTATCTTCAAAGCAATTATCTTAGCGTCATACCAAGATTTGCCCAATTGAAGGAAGATAAACCATGCAATCTTGTCAGCACTATATTTTCGCACCAACATTTGCTCAATTCTTCGGTTTATGGTCTCTTTTTTCATTTTACTACACCTACTTGTTGGATAAGATATTTTCAGACTCTTGTCTCAAAGCAATCAGAAGTAAAGTGAGATAGCCAATCAAATCTTTCACCACATCCTCATCACTTTCCATCGTATCGTTGCCCTGCATTAAACGGTTTAACTTATCGTCAATCCTGATTCGCAGACCAGCATCAGTATCAGCCTTTGAGAAGATTCTAATTGGTTGCATAACAGAATCGCCATATTGTTCATTCTTCTGAATCAAGAAATCTCTCAATTCGTTCATCGTATTTCGTATCTTTTCTTGGGTATCCATATTTTTCACCATTGTTCTTTAAGCAAGGAAGTTTGACACTTTGCATTTTGTTATATGATAAGTGAGTCATTTTGGGTGCTTTTCCCATTATCCCATCGTGCAAAATGAGCGAGAAAACAAAACGACCAACCTTCTCCGAACTTTCTCGGACAAAATGACCATTTTCCCACTTTTCCCATTTTCCCACAGGGGGTTCAGCCACATACACACACACATTCATATAACTCATACATTTTGTCATAGATAGATAGTAGTGTAGTAAGTAAGTAAGGAAGGGATGGGAAAAGGGGAAAAGGTAAGAAATAGAACATAATGAGTTAGATAATATAAATATCTCATACAAAATGTTTTCTCATACCAATGGGAAAAGATGGGATTTCCCATTTGAGATTAAGTAGGACAAAATGATAGAGATAAATACACATAATATAATTGAATAAATTAAATCAGTTAAAATTATGTTGATAATAATAGATATAGTTTATATATTGATTAGGATATAACTACATAAAAGAAGTAAATTGATTGAGAAAAGTCGGCCTCCGACCCCCTCAAGGGACACCCCATGCGACCCCGACCCCCTTATAAGCGGGCGGCCACCCTGAGCCAGCCCCTATATGATAACAAAAGGAGGCTTCATTATAATGTTATGACGCATCTACAACCATATGGTATTAGCGACTCTTAATAAGCGTGTAATTGCGCTCTTTGGGAAGCAATAAAAGACCCCGAAGGGCGGATATTTTTTGGGGCTGTGAAATATCCGAAAAACACAGGGATTGATTTTCATCAATCCTCTTCGTCAAAGACCCCCATCATGCGGATTCCTCCTTTTCTTCGGTCTTGATTTCAAAGACGGGTGCGGTTTGTGTCCAATCCTCGCCATCACGGAACATCTTTTTCAAGCGGCTCATGTGTGCTTTGTCCTCCTTCTCGTTCCAATGTTCAAACGAAGGGTGGCGGAAGGTTTGGCGTTCTTCACCGACCTTGATTGAGAAGGTTGGCTTTTGATTGTCGGGACAAGCATCCCAAAATGCCTTTCGTGCTGGGTGCATGGATTTGACATCCTTTTCCATCGCACGAATCACCTTTTTGTCAATCTTCGTGTTTGACCAATTGTTGAAGCCGTATTCTCCCGATTCAATCTCAGCAGAAAATTCGCTTCGCCACTGTTTCACGATGTTTGAACGAATTGACGCAGAACGGGTTCCACGCCGTAGGTTCATCTTCACCAATTCCACACGGTCTTCTTCATCATCATTTGTAGGAACAAACCCTTCCAACCACGCATTAACGGGTTTGGTCATGTTCATCCATCGTTCTTCGCTCATCTCTTTTTTGGCTACCATTGTTTCACCGATATTAGCACCATCAACCCACTAATAGGGTTGCGTATACAAAGTAGCAACCATATGGTTGTAATGCTTTGCAATGAAAACCTTAACCGATTACAATATCATAGAATCGGTGAAACCAATGGTAAAAACCCAAGAAATAACAGAAACCCACGGCCAAAACATTGTTTTAGGCAAATACAAAAAGAACACCCACATTAAGTGCGCCCATGAAGGCATTTTTTGGTTGGTCATGAAGCGATACGAAGATAAGGATATTATGGGGAATCTAAAAACCCTGACTATCACTTTTGAAGAATGGCTATCATGGCGACAACATCCAAATTATGTTGAGAACGAACAAATCGTCAATCAGTCTGTCAAAGAATGGGAAACCTTTTTGAAAACGGAAGAAGGCCAAAAGTGGATAAAAGGAGAGGAAGAAGAATGAATCCTAATTATTTTGATGGGCGTTGTTCATATTGTGGTAAAGATGAAACCATTTGTGCAGAAAATTGTGAAGGTGAAGAAGAATGATTAAGTGTGAAAAGCCTAAGTCCTGTCAATGTCGTGAATGCATTGAAGAAATGTATTCGTTTTATTTTCGTTTGAAGGAGGAAAAACAATGAAGCGAGGCAACCTTGATTTTACAATCTGTCTAAAAGATACACTCGCTAACTGTATGTGTGATAAGTGTTGGGACGAAAGTGTTGGAGAATATCAGCGAAGGGGGAATTCACAATGAAATTTTGCCGATGCAATAATTATGAACACAATGAATACAATATTGATTGTCCACACAATGATGAAATGGATTTTGTTTTATTTACACGGGCTATTTCAGAAAACTTTTCTCTTGATGGAAAACAGCGTTGGTCTGATTCTGATGTTATCAATTTCATGATTGAGGATAATAAGTGCAACGACATGATTATGCATTTAATTGCTACAAATTTTCATAAATTTGCAAAATTCACACTTGAAGATGTTGCAGATTGGGAAGAGCGTGTGATAAACAAAAAGAAGGCATCGTTTTTGATAGGCAATTCGCCTGTTCCACCATATGACCCAGAATATAAAGGTGATTGAAATGTTCCGAAAGAAGAAAGAAGTGCAACAACAACCAAAACCATTCGTGGTTAAACTCAAACAAGACCGATACCAAAATTGGGTATGTGGTGAATTGCGTTGTGAGGCTGATACAATGGAAGAATTACAGGCTGTCGTTCAAGAAGCAACGAAGCAAATTACGGAGGAATTACGGAAGTTAAATGAATGATGCTCTTTGAAAGTTTTGTATGTTTCTTTCAGGTTCTTGGGCTTCGGGTTAAAAAACATACACCTTTTTTTATTTTTTATTTAATTTAGGGTTCTCTACAAAGTAGAACCATATGGTTTGTGCTTTGCTACAACACCCCATAAGTGATTTTGAGGGGCTAATATCGTTCCTCAAGTGGGAACAAAAGAAAAAAAAGGTGAAAAAAAATGCCAAAGAAAAACAACGAAAAGAAAGACCTGAGCATGGAAGATGAAGCATGGAACAGCCGTGTTGAAGATGTTGAAACATTTTTAGCACACGCTGGAAACCAAGCGTTTCTTTCATCAGACGAAACGATTGAAGATGGTGTGGAATTAATCCGCATGAATATTCGTCGTGGAAACCGAAACCCTGCAAAGCGGAAGACATTTTGGAAGCAAATCCTTGATGAAGGCCGTGAGTGGAAAAAAGAACATGGCGCAGATGTGGAAATGGATTGGCCGACTTCTCAAGGAAAGCCATCAAATCTCCCTGTTCATGTTCAACAATCCACTACGGATATTTACAACATGACTTTTGATGCCGCCGTTGATTATTGGAACAATAACCAAATTGTTCAAATTACTGCAATTCGTTCGGGTCGCAACAAAGAAGAAGGTGGACAACCTTACGCTGATGCTGAAGAATACGCAAAGACTCGTGCTTTTGCTATGAAGCAACGCTTTGTGAAATTGTTCAATGATGGCCGATGGGATGGAAATTATTCCCTTGAAGAAGGCATGACAATTGCACTACCACCCGCAACAGAAAACGCAGAAGGTGAAGAAGATGTTTCTGACGATGCTTGAGGAGGAAGATTGACTTAGGTCAATAATCCTCTGGTTTTGAGTTTTTTTCGCAGGGTTTTTCTATCAAAACCGTAAGTATTTGTTCGTGTGCCTCCTCCGACCACAGAACAAACCCTGCACCTTTTTAAAAATTATTTTTTCTTTTTTTAATTTTTGATAAGGTATGCCTGCAAAGCGGCAACCATATGGATTGAAATAAAATTTTAGGTTGAAAGCCCCGAAGTGGGACATACCGTGAGCCGCCCAAAAAGCCCACGATATGCCCCGTTTCGGAGGTATGTGATTACTCTATATCAAAAAATTCCTCGTCTAAGTCCATCTTTTCCAACAACGCAAAGCGAAGTATGTCGGTCATGGCTCGTTCACGGTTTGCTTGACGACGCAATTTGTTTAACTTGCCTTCAGCGTCATACATTTTACGCTCGGCTTGTGATTTTCCCATTCGGTCATTTTTTGCACCCTTCATCATATCGTCAATTCCCTTCATCGTTTTATTCAGACGGTCAAACGAATCAGCAGGCAATTCAGCGAATACACGCTTGAAGCAATCAAAATTCATTGTTCGGCTCTCAGTTGGGCGACCCAAAAGAACAGACAACAGATAGACGAAGTTGGTGAACACATTGTTCATATTGCAATATGTCTGTCCCTTCTTCACCCCTGCGTATTCACCCAATTGGATGATTTGTTCTTCGGTCAGGTTCTTGTTTTCTTGTGTATGGTCTTCTTCTTCCATGTTCTATGCCTCCTTAGGCAATAAGATGTTTTACAGAAATAAGATAAGGTTGTGACACAAAGTTACAACCATATGGTTCATGCGCCAGCATATTATGAACCATGCAGGGGTGAGCATTAATGTATTGCGATGATGAGTGAGTTTTTATTAGTCATTCAATGCTACCATATGGTTCGCATAACGATACGAGCACTTTGTATTAGTGAGTGGGACAGAACCTTGTCTGCCCCTGACGGATGATTATTCATCATCCATCAGTATTCCACCCCCAACCGAACAATCTTGAATCCCTTGCGAGCGTTGAGAACATCATCCTGCATCTTGAGGAATTTCTCACGGTTCACCCCACGAACCGCCGAGGTCATTCGGACAGCATCATTCAATGCACGAATCACCAACATCTCAATGTGGCGGTCAATCACTTGACGGGCTTTTTCTTCGCTTCGGTAGGCAGTATGGGTGAAAAGCACCCATGCGTTTTCTTGGTTCTTCTTCATCACTATGAATTGGCTCATTTCATTCACCGAAGTTATGTTGTTCAGTATAGGTATAGGGTAAAATCACAAAGTTATTACCATATGGTTCTACTTTGGAGGTTCCCAATTTTTTTCTAATTAAAAATAAAACTTCACATGGTAGCATGGTCAAAAGCCATCATAGTGAAAATCGCCAATCTTGCAGACCCTAACACCATACAATTTACCGTTTTGTGGAAATCAATTTGCATTATAGTGTAATTTTGCGGCTAAGCCAGGAATACATAGGCTTATATCTGTAATAACCACCTACTACATACAAGGAGATACTAAAATGGTCTTCAACTTTTACATAAACAGCCAGCCAGACGAAAAACCTAACCCCACCCTTGAGGAAATTATGAAAAGATTAGAAATTCACTTCGCAGACTGGGAAGACTTCTATCAATATTATATGAAGACGGCCAAACCTCCAGAAAGGAATGTCAAAAAAATACAGCAGTTATTTGGAGATTTGCGAAACGACTTTGTTGAGATTATCACTGAATATAATACTAAAATTAACAAATTTGCAGACATACAAGAAATAGATTCCCCCAATACAGATGAATTTGATGAGGCTGTTATTGATTATTTACAGAATGCTGCTAAACAATCACCAAAGAAACCTAAAGATAATAAAGATAATCACATGTATGGCTAATTTTTATTCTGGAAATAGAATTATATTATAAAAAAAATTTTTGCTGATGCCAAAAAAATTTGCGGGCATTTTTTGAAAAAGCCTTGGGTATATATTTATACCTAAGTTGCATAGTGTTAATATAGTAAAATAAATATGGTTTATAACATGGGCTGGTTTAACCTATTGAAGAGTCCCAAAGGGTATTATTCTTCTGATTCGGAAAAGAGATATAATTACCACTTTAGAAAAATGAAAGAATTTAAGGATGATTACAAAGAGTATTGGTATAAGTCCGACAAATGGGGAATATCAATGAAAAGGGTCTATGGTGGAAAATATGAATTTCATAAAAAAATGGCTGAAAAGGCAAGTAAAGGATTAACGACTCTCTATGAACCTGAGAATGGTTATGAGGAATATGAATCTGAAGAATATAAAAATGCAGAAAAGACTCAGCATCTTGCCTTTGACCCATTTAATTTAAAAGACGAGCCATATGTTGAAGGTTGATTATTATGGGCTGGTTTGACTTATTGAAGCAGTTCACTTTAGAGCATAACAGGGAAAGATTGGCTCAATTAGAAAATCAGTTTAGAAATCCTAAAAAGGCAATTGGTTATTTACCTATTGTTTGGGCGGCAGGTATTGAGGATGAGGTTCGCAGTTTAGCATCAAATTTAGATTTAGAGTATAAAATGTATGATGCTAAGGGTAGGCCAAGAAGAGAGGATGGTAATTCTTTTGGTAATGGTGGGCATTTTATGTGGAGGCCAGAAGATGTTGAGCAGGTCTTAGATAAAACGGAATTTCAAGATGTGCAAAGTTTAATTGATTTTATTGCATATAATTCCTATGTTAATAAGCCGTATAGAAGAGTTATTGATGGCTTATTTGGAACTCCTAATGTAGTCTTGGGGTGTGAAAGATGAGTTGGTTCGGTATATTGAAAATGTCCAAGTTTGAAAAGTTTGGGCAAGCCGCCGTTATTGATGGATTATTTTGGGACAGAATAAAATATACGGAAGATTTTCCTGAGGGTAGACCAGCAGATGAAGGTGATGGAAAAAAGGGATATTATAGATTTTTTATTTATCAGGATGAAGTAGATTGGAAAACTAAAAAGGAAGAGCCTCCATTTATGGCACCAAGATTAAATGTGCCCTATGCTGATATATTTGTAAATAAAGAGGCAACCGATTTTAAATTTATTGCGGGTGATGAAGATTTTTACAATAGACTTAGAAATTTGTGGGATGGGGTAGAATGAGTTGGTTTGACTTATTAAAGAATATTCAAATCTCAAGTCAGAAGACTTCTTCTAAGGACTATGTGTTACCAGAAGAAGATGAAGAATGTAAAGAATGGTGGTTAAATCTGGAAGATATGTTAAATGCTCTTGCATCTAAACTTCACCCCGAAAATGGTGATAAAGCATTTTACTTTGACTTTGTTAGAAGTAAATCTGAAGATGAACTTTGTATTTTGAGAGATGATGTTACAAGAAGATGGAGTTTTTCATATTATTCAAAAGAAACATTATTGAGGAATGTATTTAGGTCTAATAAAAGTCACTTTTGGATAAGTGCCTATGAAATAAGACCAGACTATACTTGCATAATATCTTTAAGCGTCAGTGGACCAGAAGACTATTATTCCGAAGAAATTTTATGGAAAGATTTAAACGAATACCCAGCCGATTACAGAACAGAGATTGATGCTATTGGTAAGCAATTAAAAACGGGAGGTCTATTACTATCATTTATGGACAAGACTTCTGACATGGCGAGAGACATGGCGAGAGAGGAGGAAGAAAAATGAAGTGGCAGGAAATTTTAAAAAATATTCAAATTAGTAGTCAAAGGACTTCATCAAAGGACTATGTTAAGCCTGATGAAAAGGAAGATTGCTTTCAGTATTTTTACGATTTAGTTAAAATATTAGATAAGAAATTTGAACTAAAAAGAACGATATTTCCTGAAGACTATTGGTGTGAGTTATTTAAACAAGAATGGGTAATAGATACTAGGGCAGATGATACTTGGGCATATTTGGGGGATAACCCTGAAAGCCGAACCGAACTTGAATATGATATTGTGATAATAATGAGTAAGGACAAATTTAGATTAGGGGACGCATATGTTGATATTATATTTGGAGATGTGGGGGAAGGTCGTGAATTTGTGGTTAAAACCCCTACTGAGGATAGTGGATTTTGGCTTCGTAACTACCACCCTGAAATGCCTAATTTAAAATATGAAACTTCTGATAGAATAGGTTCTATTATTGATGAAGTTAATAGACATGTGAGGGGCAAATAATGTGGCGAGATATTCTTAAAAATATACAGATTAGTGGACAGAGGACTTCCTCAAGAGATTATGTCCTACCTGATGAAGAAGACGATAGTTGTAAAGAAAGATTTTTTGAGATGATGGAGTTCATTGAAAATAATTGGGAAGGTTCGGTAGATAGTGATGATGAGGGTGTAGAAGAATGGCCTGAGGAGGTCTACTGTAAGGCTTTAGAATTTATCAATAAGCATACATTCCTATTTCACAATCCTATCCATGAAGGAAATCCTGAAACTAAATGGACTGACCTTTACAAATATGATAACGCCTTTTCCTTTTATGAGGACACGGGTTTTAAAAGTGATTATGAAGTGAATTTGGGAATGGGTTTTAAATTAAGATTAACTTATAGAATGGTGGCGTTAAGACCGAATGTAATTAATATTTTTTGTCAAGCAATTATGGGAAATATTAATTTTATGTCCTTTGCATCATTTCAAATTTATGAAACATTTAATATTTCAGGTGATGAATTTTCGGCTTTGCTTAGTGAAGAACCGTATGATGATGGTGTGACCATTGTTGGAATACCTAAGAATATTGACCCAAGTTATATCAAGAACAAGGATTGGAGGAATTTTTAATGTGGCGTGATGTTCTCAAGAATATTCAAATTAGTTCTCAAAGAACGGGCAGCAAGAACTATGCAGAACCCGACGAAGAAGATGATTGTGTAAAAAGATTTTATGCAGTTATGGAAAAATTAAAAAATCTTCAAATTGACGGCCTTGAAAAAGAGGAAACAGAATATGGGCAATTTTTCTTTTATGAAGATGGGAAAGAGTTTGAAGATTTTAAAAATATGGATATGCAAATTGCAGTTTATCCAGATGCTTTTGGTAATGTGCCCAATGAAATTTTTTGTCTTGCTATTGAGCAATATGAAAATACACCCATAGGAGGTCATAAATTTAAAAAACATGACACCTTTAGAATAATAACAGACAGAGGCAAAGTAGCATCAAGCACATCTAATTACATGACAAGTTATGATGAATTAGTATACTACATAATTATTGCTAAGGGAGACCATATTGATGATTCCCCTTATGAGGCAGCAAGTATTTTTGTCCGTATTAGAAAATATCGCAAAGGTAGGTATGGAGAAGATGGATTTGTAAATTTAGAGTTAGTTGATAAACTTAAAAATACAATAGATAAGGTGATGTTATTTTGAAGTGGGAAGACATTCTTAAAAATATCCAAATTGCTGGTCAAAGAACCAGCAGTAAGGATTATGTAAAACCTGATGAGCCTGACGAATGTTTAACGAAGTTATTGAATCTATCAGATGAGTATCTTAAACTACAAAGAGTGATTAATTGGAGATATTACTTAGACACATATTGGAATACAGGTGATTTAGCCGTAACACAGGGTTTTAAAGACCCTATCATGGAAGAAACTTGGCCGAGCAAATATGGAATTAGCGAAGATATTCTTTGTTGGTGGGTTGAGAATTTAAAATTACCAGACCATAAATTACCAACTAATAGAGAAGAAAATTATATAGGATTTGCCACCAAAAAAGACGGCGAAGATAGGGCTTGGTTTTATGCAGACTTTTTTGAATATAAAAGTAAAGGTAAAAAATGTGTAAGGGTTAAAGTTAGATTAATTTACAAAACAGCCACACATTTTTATTCCGTCTTTAATATTACAGGGCCATCCTACGAAGAGGTTAGAGATTTTATAGCGGAGGCGGTATCATGAAATGGTTTCAAATACTAAAGAACATACAAATTGGTAGTCAAAAAACAGGTAGTAAGAATTATGTTAAGCCCGATGAACCTGAAGAGGATTGCTTTGAATGGTTTAAACAGTTATATTACCTAATGCAAGGTGAAGAGATTATTGAGCCAGATATGGATATACAACCTTTTAGGGAATACACTAATGAAAAATTATGGTGTCCATTGAAAAAAGGTATTAAATTTTCAAGAACGACAATGATGAGACAGCCTGGAGTTCAGACTTTGAATTTTAAATCAACAGTATTATTATCGGGAGAAAAGGTTACATTCACTTTATGGGTAGATGTTCCCGAACCAAGTTCAAGATTCGGAGATGATAACTCCTACAATATGTATTTTTCATTGGACTCTACTGCACGAGAAAGAATTGATGTAGAATTTTTCCAAATGGCTCAAACAAGAAAACCAACAAAATATGATTTGTATGGTGGAACCCGCAGAATACAGTTTGAGAATTATAAGAAAATTGCTGTCAAGGTCGTGAATTATATGAAGGAGGCGATGGGATGAATTGGGAAGATATTTTGAAAAATATACAGATTAGTAGCCAAAGGACAGGAAGCCGTGAATATGTAAAGCCTGACGAAGATGAAGAAGTTCCAAATGTGGAACAGGAAGATGAAGATTGTCGTCAATGGTGGAAAGATTTAATGGATATGTGTGATAAACTATTAGATTATGTATCAGTTGCTAAATACAAAAGGTCGGGATATTTCAAAAATCCAGAATATATGGATAATGAACTATTATGTAAAGCAAAGGAAGTAATAATTGACCCATCAAAAGACCACAGACTTACGGGAAGATTTAGTTCTAAGCCAGATTGGTATAAATATGACTTTAGGGTAATAGCATTTGGTTCATTGCAAACATCTTTATCTTTTATTTTTAATACTAACGATGATAACACAATGAGGCCGCGACCTACTTTAACAATTAAGATGCTTATTGAAGGTGAACCAATTTATGATAAGACTTCCTCTTTTAATTATGACCATCTCAGTTCGTGGATGGAAATTTCAACAGAGTATGTTATTGAAGAAATTAGTAGTCATATTGACACATCTAAATTGAGAGAATATATAGAAGAGGTTGATAGGTTATACATAGGATGGGCTAATTCACAAGATGAATTAAACAAGTCCACAATTCAAATTGGTTCACAAAAGACCTCAAGTAGAGATTATGTGAAGCCAGAAGAAGATGATGAAGATTGTTTTAAATGGTGGAATGGTCTATTTAAAATTATAAAAAGAATGATTTTAGAGGTGAATAGTGAGTATTCCTCCGACACTCTTGATAATATCAATTTTAAAAATTTAACTAATAAGTATTTATGCGAAAGAAAGGAAAAAATTCTTAAAAATCCTCCTCAGTTTTATTTATTAGTAGCGGGATATTATAAATATATGAGTGAACCCGGAGACCCGCTTAATTTTTCTGCATCTGTTGATAAATTAACTCCCTCAATATTTTTTTATGTGAAATTACATGCACATGTAACTCCCATAAAAGAAGAAGTTTGGGTTCAACTTGAAGAAAATACAAAGGATATTAAGACCTATACTCCAGCCGCAGCATTAGAATTAGTAAAGAAATTTCATACTGCTGAATTAGATTTAATGGATTATTTAAATATTGATGGTAACCCTTTAATGACAGCAGAACTTATTGAAATTTATGACGATTACCTTAGAGAAACTTTTGATGTAAAGAAAAACATTCAAATTAGCGGACAAAGGACAAGTAGTAGGGACTATGTTAAACCTGACGAAGATGATGAAGATTGTAGAGAATGGTGGAGAGAACTTCATAAAATTTTTAATAAAATGATTAGTGCTATTGATAGAAATGCTACACTTGTTATTGATAATAAAGTTGAGAAAACGGACAACCAAATCTTATGCGAACTTAGAGATGCTATTCTTAAGATGGATGTAGAGCAAAATACAGCAGGCACATATGGAAGAAATTTTGTATATAGAAAGGAAGTCATTAAACCTTCTACTCGTGGTGATAAAGTTATCAATATGGGAAACGGAGGTTTAGGTATATATGGAAAAATGTTAGATACTAAACCCGGCCCTTATTCTGGCTCATACGCCACACGCTTAAACGATAAAATAAATTTCTATTCTTATTATGGCCCTGTGTTCAATCAAACTACTTTATTTGATGCAAATGTTTCAATTTGGAACGATAGCATTCTATACGAATTAAACAGAATAAAGGAAAAAACAGGTGAAGGAAAATTGTATGCTTATAGTGTTGTTGAACCATTTTTGGAAGCAGAACTGGAACTTAAGAAACACATCAACGACCCCAACCCTGCACCATTTATTGCTTCAAAAATAATTGCTATTTATGAAACCTACCTCAATTCGGATGTTAAGAAATCTATTACAGTTAGTTCCCAGAAAATATCAGGTAGGAACTATGTCAAACCAGAAGAACCAAATTGCTATGAGAAAGTTCAAAAAATTGCAGATAAAATTATGAAATTTACTTATCCTGATAAATTTAATATGGACAACCCAGTTAGGGAAAGTAAATATTCTAAATTCTACATTAAGGATTATTATCAAGGAATGCCTGTTTCTGAAATAAATGAAAGTGACCGTTTATCTTTAGAAACACACTTTATTGAAAATTTAGATGAAGAAACTTGTTGTTTAATTTTAGAGACTATTGATAAATACAAAGGACAAAATTTTGTTGAAGCAGAAGTTTCCGCACCAATGGCTGATGGCGCAGAAAAGGGACTATTTATTTATACTAAAGAAATTACTACCCAGACCTGTTGGATTCAGATATTTTTCTCGTCAGGGAAACATATCGCCGCCACATTATCTATAAAGTTAGACATACAAACATACATACACCCAAACACTATTATAGATATTGAAGACATATTTGAATCACGATAAGATTATATAATAGTTAAATAAATAATGAGGTGAGCAACATGAGTTGGCGAGATATTTTAAAATCTAATTGCACCGAAAAAATGGGATGCCGTTGTGAAGAATGTGCAAAGAAAGCAGAACTTTCTCCTAAGCAAAAGAAAATCGCTGAAGCGGCAGAACCTAAAGATAAAATTACAGGTGAGGATTTTAAAGAACTAAAGAAGAAGGCTAAGGTCAAGTGTCCTAAGTGTAAGGGAAAGGGTTGCGACCATTGTAAAAATACAGGCTATCACGAAGTAAGAAGTAGAGGCGCATTTACGGACAGGGATTAAAATGTCATGGGAAGATACTCTTTGTAAAGGTGGTCGTTGCACAAGAGCAACAAAAAAGACCTCCTCAACAAGAAAGGGTAAAAAATGGATGAAGTGTGTTAAAAACCGTAAAGGTAAAGGATATGTTAGAAGACATTGGGGGCAAAAGGGAGTTACTGTTTCTGGTAAAAGAAGCGGTAAGCGAAGGAGTCAGTTTAGAGCAAGACATAATTGTAAATCTTGTAAAGGTGGAGACAATTCTCCGAGATGTTTGGCTTGTGGGGATTGGTAATTATGGATTGGTTTGATGAACTCCAAAAAAAGAAAGAGAAGGGAATGAGAAAACTATCACAATATTTAGAGGATAACGGATTTAGTATCGTTGAACAAGAAGAAGGAGGAAAGCATTTAACAATCAAGGTTAGGAGACTTGAAGATAAAAATGATGTTGATGCACAAACAGTCGTTACAACAGTTTCACATAAAACATCTGGAGATTCGGGAAAGGGTCGTCTAAAAATGGTATTAAGAGAAATTCAAAATTTATTTAGAGGTAGAAAAAGAAGAGGACAAGGTGAGTTTAAGTTGTCGGAAAATTATAAAGAAGAAACATGGACAGATATTTTAAAAATAGATGGTGGTTCTATTGTGCAGTTTATTCAACTGTTAGTAGATGCAGATTTACCGCTTCAAATGGCGAGAAAATTAAATGGGAAAATGAAGGAATTATATCCTACTGGAGATAGCGAAAGCATCCGACCTAAACGAAGACTTTCTGATAATAAGTCTATTAGATATTTTAATGATAAGGTTAAAGCGATGTCTGTTCAAAAAAGAGCAAGAATCGCATCCAAAATAGCAGGACTTTATGAGACTACTGACGACACTTCAATGAAACCTGGAGAGGGTTATGATGGTTCAGTTCGTTCACAAACACGACCAGAACAATTTGAAAATATCACAGATGCTGAATTAGAAATGTTAGTTAAATATATGCTACACCTAATTGAAACGATGTGATATGTATGGCTTGGGAAAGTATCATCAAGAGAAAGGAATTGCCCGCACCTAAAAATAGTGGTGTTAAAGACAGGGTTCTTTCAGATTTTGAAGTGCCTACCCTAAGAGATAGACTTGGCCCGTATGAAAAAAAGGTTCCTGGAATTGAAATTTTTGAAGCCCTTCACGAAAGATTAGTTAGTATTATAACTTTTATTATTTTGGAAGAAAATAAGTATAAAATTTCTCCAGAACTTAAAGAAATCAAAAGAGAGATAAAGGAGTTACAAGAATTATTTGAGAATTTTTATTGAGGGGTAAATATGACTTGGGAAAATATTTTAAAAACCGAATTTGAAGTGGTTGAAGAATATAATATATACGACGACCCAAAGTTTTACACACCTAAACAACGAGACAGAAAGAAAAAGGAAATGGAAGAGGCTAAACGAAGATTAGGTCGGGATAATTTCATGGTGAGAGAGATTCCAGATATGGAACAAGTAAGACATAGAAATATTAACATTAGTATCATGAGAGAGGCAATAGATGATGCTTTAGAATTAGTTGATTTGTATAAAGATATTCCTTCAGTAGATAAAATGAAAGTTAGGGAAATTGAGCGTAGAATAAAAAAGATAGCAACAATGCTTCAAAGTTCTAAATTAACACAACCATTGTAGGAGGGATAAAATGTCTTGGGAAAATATTGTTAAAAGAACCAATAAGATTAATCTTATTAATGCCTACAAAGAAGCCATTAAAAAATATTATGAAGAAAATGATTTAGGTGAATTTGATTTAGAAAGACTCCACTCAGAAAGTAAAGATTATGCAATTACATATCTTCGCAGGCATCCAAATGTAAATCCAAGGGCAGTAAGTTCTTGGTTTAAACACAAGTCAAAAAACGTATTACGACAAGTTATTTTACCAGCGATGCAAAATGAGGGATTAATTGAAAGAATTAATTCTAAAAGACAAACAGGTTTATACAAATCTTGGGACTCTACATTAAAATCAAAAGCAACTAAGGCAAGAAGATTAGTTGAAAAGACTATCAAGGAAATGGTAGAACAATATGTTGAAGGTAAAGATAAAATTTTTACTGAGGATTTAAAGCAGCATATTATTGATAATTTAAAAGCCGAGCATATTAAAAGACACTCAGTTGATGGTAAAGTAAGTAATGTTATTTCACGACAGCCTACCCAATATATTCAACATAAATTAGAGACTACATTCCCTACTAAAATTATACCAATGGCAAAAAGTTTTGGGTATGGTATAGTATATGGAAGACCGAGCCGAGGAAAACCTACATATCTTATTAAGAAATCAGACTCTTGGGAATCAATGACTGATTCCATGATTGCAGAAGGTAAATTATTTGAAGCAATCTACGCCGCTATCTTGCAGAAATTTAAATTCTCAGCACCATCTAAGGAAAAGGTTGTTGCCTACCTAAATGCTAATTATGAAAGGCATCCTTTATTTAGTAATAAGTGGTCTACTAAAAATGAGGGTGAGGGTCAATGAGTTGGAAACAAATTTTAAAACTTGCCAGAACAAATAATCCTACTCCTGAAAAACTACACGGAAACGATGCGTATTTAGTAAATGATGATATTTATAGAGAGGCTGGCGGTTCAGTAATAGATTTTAGTAGAATGAAACCAGACGGAACCTATGAGTCCAGCGAAGGCGATAGATTTATGGATATTGAAGATATTGAAGAAGCCATAGGAAGAAAATTAACAATTAATGATTTTAAAAACCATCACCTTAATTGGAAAAGCAACACAAATAAAACTCTATTAGATAGAGTCGGCGGTCTTAGGGGACAACAACAATTAGCAGAAAATCAAATTGAAGAAATGCTTGATGGGTTACATAGAGGACAACCTGTTGATTCACCGCAAACATATTTTAATATTTTTAAAGCATTTATGGAAATATTTGGTGATAAATCCCGACTTGTTGATGAGGTTATTTATGCCTTAAGAACATACATGGGTATTTATGCTACAAGGCAAGGTGATGGTCAATGAGTTGGAAAAGGTTAATCAAAGAATATACTCGTGAGGATAGTTTAGAATATTTATTTGGTCAAGTTTATGAAGTGCTTGGGGACTTAGAATTTAATGTTATGAAAGAAAAAGATTACTCGGATGAGTTCAAAACTTTTAAAAAAGTATTAGAGGATTTATTTAAGGAGTTGTAATAATGAGTTGGGAAGACATTCTTAAGAGAAATAAGGGTGGAAGAGGTCGCACCCGTAAAAAGGGCAAGGCTCGCAAGAAAAGAAAAAAGGCGAGCAGAAAAAAAGATGCCTGTTATAATAAGGTTCGTTCTCGCTACAAAAAATGGCCTTCTGCGTATGCTTCAGGTGCATTAGTTCGTTGTCGTAAGGTGGGTGCTAAAAATTGGGGCAACAAATCAAAGAAAAAGAAGTGATAATATGAATTGGGAAATTATTTTAAAGGAACTTGCCTGTCCAAGAGCAACACAGGATTTAAAACTAAATACTAAAAATCGTGATGCTTCTATTAAAGCAGAACACATCCAATACGGACCACTTAATTTAGAAGACGAAGGTTATTGGGTTAAAGCCGCAGACCATTGGAATACCACACCAGAAGTTGCTAAAAAATCTCTTTGTAGTAATTGTGTAGCCTTTGATATTTCACCTCGCATGGAAAAGTGTATGCCTTTGGAGGGCGATTTAGGCTACTGTTGGATGCATCACTTCAAATGTCATAAAGATAGAACTTGCTATACTTGGGCAAAGGGCGGACCTATTGACGACGATAAAACTTCAAAAGAAAATCAAATGAGGGGAAAACAATGAGTTGGGAAGACATTTTAAAATCAGGCTCTCAAAGTCGTAGAACTAAAAATGTTATACACAAGTCAGTTAAAAAATTAATTTTAGAATTTGCTAAAGGAAAAGATTCTTTTGATAAATTTGACCTTATGAATTATATTGATAATAATTTAGTTGAGCAGGTTAAACAGGATGGAGAACTTGCTAAAATAATTAATGAAAATCAGGTCGCAAGAAGAACTAATGCTTATTTAAAAATTGTTGATAATTATTCAACAATTTGGCATAAATATCTTGCGATACAAGGTTATACATTTACAAGAGAATCTTCTGGAACTAATCGTGGTGGCTCTTTTTCTAAAAATACATTATCTAAAGCAAAACTGCCAGCCGTTAAAACGGAAAAATATAATCTCTATGTTGTGTTCCTAAAGAAAATTCTAAAGAAAGAAGGTGGTGCTGCTGGAATGAAAAATTTCCTTGAAGAAGGAAAGAAGATGAAAAACTTTGATGAGAGATTCTTAAACTATGTAATTAGTGATGCACTTGACCACGGCAATTGGTTAGCCGAACACGAATATGGAGACTTTTATTTAAAGGAGTGATTTAGGTGTCTTGGGAAGATATTCTTCAAAAGAAATCAGCGGCCCGACGAAAGAAGGGTTCTAAGTCCCGTAAAAAGAAAGCACGAAGAGGTGGTAAGTCTCGTAAAAGAAGTGGGAAGTCTCGTAAAAGAAGTGGGGATAATTTAAAGCGTGAAAAAGACAAGGGACTTCACGGATGGTTTGAAAGAGCAGGTGGAAAAGAAAACAAGGATGGTAAAAGACAGAAAGGTTGGATTGCTTGCGGAACCTGTAATCAAAAAAATGGTCCGAAACCATGTGGAAGAAAGGATGCTTCAAAGGGAAGAAAAAGAAGATGCAGACCAACATGTGCTGCCTGTAAAACATACAAAAGAAGGAAGGGAACACCATGAATAATTGGAAGAATATTCTTAAGGCCGACAATATTGGTTTTTACGGAAGTAAATCGGCTGCTTGGTATGACCCCACTACTAAAGAAACATATGTAAATTTAAATAGAATAGTAGGTTTAGATGATTTTTTAGATGCCGACTTACATGAAACTATACACCAATTTACATATGACGACATACAAGAAAAAATAAAAGAAGTTGTAGACGAAGAAACTAAATTTCTAATAAATAGACCTGATTTATATAGAGTTGAAGGAAACAAAGTTCAACCTAAGAGACAACTTTTCAATGAAGTTATTTATCACAGTGATAAAATAGCATCCCACATAGCATTTACAGAAATTGTAACACTTATTCAGTCCCGAACTAAAGTAAATTATGAAAATGTTGCTCGTGATGAACAGGGCGAGTCTAATTATGCAGAACTTGACCAACATTATAGCGATAGACAGAATGTATTAGGTTATAGTAATCAATTTACGGAGGAAATGAAAGCGGCATATGCCCCCATGTGGATAAATATTATGAGAGGGGCGTTAAATGCTTTAGGTGTAGACTATGACGAAGATAAACCTGGGAGAAATTTTCGTGAACATATAACGGAAAGGGGTTTTAACAGACTTAGAAAATTAAGAGATGATTTTTTCCGCAACATGGGAAATGAGGCGGCATATATATTGTTAAAGGTTTTAGAAGCAAATGAACAAGCCTTTGAACCAACGCTGGATTATATTAAAAAACCAGAATCCTACGCTGATGCTAAGGAAAGAATGAAAAGGTTTGAAGAAGAATCCCCTGAAGATAGAGCAAAGAGAATTAAAGATAAAGTTAAGAAAGCCCTGAGGAAAAAAAATGAATAAATCTTGGAGTGATATTTTAAAAAATATCCAAATTTCTGGACAGAGAACATCAAGTAGAGATTATGTAAAACCAGAAAAAGACGACGA
>Ga0209645_1000010_pt1 | contig 93310 bp, 91 predicted proteins | sample ETNvirenome_6_30_FD_184070 | JGI IMG/M metagenome (GOLD analysis project Ga0209645, IMG submission 184070) | Marine viral communities from the Pacific Ocean - ETNP_6_30 (SPAdes) (version 2) | ecosystem: Environmental > Aquatic > Marine > Oceanic | place: Pacific Ocean | collected 2013-06-19
ATACTCAACCGTATAACTTATACAACACAACAAACAACGAGGGAACAAACAATGAATAATGTTTTACCAAACGAAAAAGACGTAGCACGATTAGTATCTGAGATCCAAGAGCAAGGTTTCGACTTCAATGAGGATGAGGACACCTGTGAGGACTGTGGTGGTCAAATGACTCCCGAACATCCAACCTATGCACCAGATGGCCCAGACAATGGCAATTGCTCTTGTCATGAGGTTGTAGAAGATGAGTTTCGAAAAGCATTCGATCATGTTGATTCATACCTGGATGCAGTATCCGATGGAAGAAGTGCAGAGGACTTTGACGATGATGACGATGATGATTCATGGCGTATGGGTGCAGAGGCTAACGATGCATGGAAGGTACTCAAAGAACACATCATGATGTACACGGAGTTGAAGGAAGCACTCGTTGGTGACTCTCCGAATTGGACTCACAAGGAATTGATTGAGAAAGCAAAATTGGATCATGAAATGGAGAATCTTCACCGGATAGCGGAAGTGGAAGCAGAGCGAAAGGAAAGAGAATCTGACCAGATTGATGACTCAGAGGACTTGGTAATCAAGTGGTCTGTTGGTGATGTTCTAGTTGGTTGCCCCTGGTTATCTCGTGACCAGGCTAAAGAGGTGATTGACTTTGCTAGAGGAAATCATAACCCAGAAATAGGTATTAGTTGGGGTGTGATAGAGGACTTTGCAGACATTCTATATCCAGGTCGCAATGGAGGTGATGAGTGATGCCGAAGTGGAAGGTAGTCAAGACTGTCACCGAGTACCACTCGTACATAATTGAGGCAGATACAGAGCAAGAAGCCTGTTCAAAGGCCGATTTAGAATATCCTGATCCTGATTGTGCAGACCACACGGTAGTTGAGATTGAATCCTCAGAGTTGGTAAAGGAGGAGGAATCATGAGTTTGTTGAATCGGAAAACATGGAAACCGGAATATGCAGATTTAATCTGTGAAGTGTGTTGTGTTCCCCTCCATGCTCCTGTGTATGAGCGAGCTGACGATTCTCTCGTTTGCTCTCTATGTGCATGAGAGTGTTCATAATGAATCCTCATAGTGACTACAATCTCATGGCGACAGACATACACCCCGCAGTACCAGACGACACACCCTGGTCTGATGAGCAATTGCAGATTCTGAATGACTTTGCAAATGGTCTTGAGGAGTGGATTCTGGGCAAGAGGAAATCTGGCCCACGCATGGTTATTCAGGCGGTTGCGGGATCAGGAAAGACGACTGTACTCAAGGCCATGCTGACCATCGTGAGAAAGATATGCCCTCATGAGAAGACCCTAGCCTCTGCATTCAATGTCCATATTGCGACATCCCTCAAGGAGGAATTGCTTGAGCAACAGAGAGCAGGTATGTCTGGTGCGACAATACTTGGTCGCAACAATACCATGAATGCAGGAGGATATCACATCTTGAGATCCGAATCAAAAAGGCAAGGGAAAGTCATGAGCATGGAATCACAATCATGCCCAAAGTATCGTGTTCTTTCCAGGCAGGTATGGTCTGAGGAATTAGGTAGAGATGCCTATGAACGAGGATACCAGGGTGGGTTTGATTGGCCTATGCTAGATGCAATCAACGATGTATTGCCTAAACCACTATCATTCCGTCAGTTGTGGTACAAAGTCGCCCGTGATCTTGAGAAACTATCAACGGTCTTGCAGGATGAGGGGTTCGTACCACATCATCCGGTCAATCATCACCACAACAGAGAGGAGATAACGAGGATTGTATCAAGAGTCATGGTCGCACGAGGACTTGAGGAATCCGTATTGTGGTTGTTCCCTGGAAGCCATGTGCCTATTGACATGGCCTGTGAGGTATTACGCAGAGGGATGACTCATGCATTTGATTCAGAGCATTTGCTACCGTTCCACTCTGATGAGGAGTTATGCTCAGAGGATGCAATCATACCACGAGCTTCTAATCACCCTGCCACACAAAGCACGAATAGTGAAGGGAGATACGATGTTGCATTATACCCTGCATGGAGGATGGAAACGAGAAGGAATCGTGAAACCATCAAGTATTGGTTGAACAAGAGCCAAGTCGTGTGGCCTCCCATGAAGGAGGATTACCGTTCTCATACTGTTGAGGCCAACCAACTCGATCAGGTATCATTCTCATTCAGCGATCAGATTTGGTTGCCGTATGCGTTGAATCTATCCCTTGAGGATGATGCATTTCAGATTGCTTTCATTGATGAAATCCAAGACCTCTCATACACGAAAGGGGAATTGTACAGGAGGCTCTTGACTACTGATGGGTCTGCTACTGTTATCCTGGTGGGAGATACCAGGCAAAGCATCATGGGATGGAGTGGGGCAACCCCCGATTCCGTCTTGTTGAATGCAGAAGCATCCGATTGCAAATTGTATGACATGACCTACTGTTGGAGAGGAGGACATCATGTTGCTAACAATGCAAGAGAGGTCATGGAGAAATCCTCTGATATTATTAGATTCAAATATCCAGGGGAAACATTACCTGCATACGAGGAACATCGTAGCCCTGATCATATTGATGGTTGGCATGATGGGAAGAAAGAGATTACAATCACAGAGGATGAGGTAGCATACCATGTTGAGAGGATCAGAAATGAAGACCCCGATGCATCCATTGCAGTAGTGTCTAGGTTGAATGGTGCATTGTCACCAATCATCCATCAATTGGTATCAAGAGGAATACCAATAGCCACACCAGATAACAAAGAGATTCTATCCTCGATTGATTGGGTTCTGAACAATGAGGATTCACCGCCAAAGAATAAGTTTCAGAAATCTGGTCTTGGTTTGAGTAAGCCACAGAACATCAATGGTTATGGTATGAAAAGAAGATGTGCGATGCTTGAGAAGTGGTGTCTATCTCAAGCAGAGGACAGAGCAGGTGGTGATGCAGAGGTGGCAAAGATGTCTGATAGATACATCAAGGAGAGAGATGCAATAGACCTAGCTGAATCCTTGCTCATGTTATACATTGAGAGAAAGACTCAGTTAGTTGAGGCTAAAGCATTCAAGAAGTGGGTATCCGAGGAATTGTTTGGCAACTATGGCAACCCCGTGTATCTCACATCCGTTCATAGATTCAAAGGTGCAGAGGCTGATTATGTGTTCCTGTTGCGATCCGTTTCTGCACTCAACAGACAATCACAAACGATTGAATCACGAGAGATATTCCTATTGCCCCACCATGTTGGCAATTCATTTGAAACGGCACGAGAGGAATGCAACATCCTCTATGTCGCAACAACAAGGGCGAGGATACAGAACATACACGTAAAAGCAGGTGAAAGATAATGGCAAGATATGAAGAAATAACATTGAAACAATTTGATGATTTTATGGAGGCTCAAGGCTTTGATAGAATAGACCAGGATGAGAGAAGGGATATGCATATCCAACAGGGAATCCCGTTTGTGGAATCAGGGGAGCATATCTATGAGATGGACATGGATCAGGACTACGCCCCTGGATGTCGCATCAGAATATACTCATCAATCTCCATACGAAAAGGAGAGGGTAGAGGAACAGGTACTGATGCTATTCGAGTGGTAATTGTTGATGAGAATGGGAAGGTTTGCAACAATTCCTTCAAGAGGGTTCATAGGACAAAGAATTGGCGACTCAATTTACTCAAGCGGTACGAGCCTGTCATTTACAATCCACAGGATTACGCACCGATTGAATAGGAGATGAAAATATGGAGATAGAAGAGATAAATGCAACAGACCTTGAAGATGGCACGGAGATATCATACATAGAGAGGATTTACCTCGCAGATGGAAGGCATCTTCTCATCAATGTTGAAGATTACATCACTACTATGGCTCATCCTCTGAATGGAAGATTGGTCACAGGCCCATCAACCATCGTGGCCAAACTATTCGCACGATGGGATCATGTCATAGGCCATGAGAACATGGCAGAACACATTACCAGAACTATGGAGGATATTGAATGAATATCTTCGTTCTTGACCTTGACCCTAAGATAGCTGCAATCATGCATTGTGATCGGCATCTGCCAAAAATGGTCGTGGAGATTTACCAACAATGTGGCTCTGCGGTTATCCGTCATGGTGCTACACCTGACATGATGCCAATTTCAAAAACCTCTGGTCGCCCACTCAAAGGGGGATACCATCGGCATCCATGTACGATTTTTTGCGGTGATTCACGAGAGAATTATGATTGGGCGATTGAGCATGGCCTGGCTTTGGCTAAGGAATACACCAAGAGATTCGGCAAGGTTCATGCTTGTGAGAATGGTTTGCATCATCTAGCATCCATGAGGACAATTGTTCCTCCAGGGCAACTTACAGACTTCGCTCAAGCGATGCCTGATTGTTATCGCAACCAAGATCCTGTCAAGGCATACCGTGATTACTACTTGAATGAGAAAGCATACTTTGCTAAGTGGGAGAAAGGAACACCTGCTCCATATTGGTGGGTTGCCGTATGATCAGGGATACTGTTTCTAAGATAGTGCCTGAGTGGGTAAAGGTCGCATTAGGTATCCTGGGCATGGACATTGACAAGAGTGTTCATAATGAAATGCTATATTCTGAGGATGAATGATAGATAAGCCGAGTTTGAACATATACACAACGACAATTGATTGGGAGATAGCATACATACAAGGAGAGATGTTTCATGGAAGTAATTGAATCATCAGAACCCATTGATTTTGATAAACTAATTCAACCAACTCCCGCATCCTGTGATGTACCAGGATGCAACAAACCTCATCATTTGATGGGGCTATGTTGGTATCACTTTACCTTCCAGGACTGATTGGCATGATAATAGAATTGTACGCTTTAGGGTGTGTTTCTTTCATATTGGTGCTTGCTTCTGGTCTTCTTTATCGTATGTTGATGGAGCTGAAAACGATGGCAGAGGATGGTTTCTAACATGGCGACTTCATATGATGTTGGTTTCATTGATGGTATGAAAAAGGCGAAGGAGATGATGTTGAGGAGAGATGTTAATCCTGCTACAATTCGCTGGATTGCTGAAACTATTAAGAAATTACAAGAGGAGATGGCATAATGAGAAGATACAACCCTAATTTTGATCCAAACAAAATTGAAGACCCAGATTTGAGAAGGAGATTCCAAAGACCACCTCCCGCAGATGGATACATGAGAGGTGCTGACCTAATCCCTAGAATGAAGATAGATCCAGAAACAAAAAAGCCTCCTGTACCTAAAGAAGGGGATGATTTGAGTCCATTTACTTGTGATGTTTGTCATTACGAACACAATATGCAATGGAAAGATATTATGAAGGATGGAGAAAAGACGGGTAAGCGACTTCTGGTTTGCTACGCTTGCGACAATTTTCGCCTGTGAAGGTTGTCAATCATGAGAGTGGTTAAGAAGGGTCTGCGTTCTTGCGAGGCACATGATGACAGGGCCGAATGGAGAACCCATCTATATTTTGAAAGAAGGTGCAAGCAACAGAAGCGGTAGAAACGCTCAATCGAATAACATAATGGCGGCTAAAGCAGTTGCCGAATCCGTGAGATCCACTCTTGGCCCTCTCGGATTTGATAAAATGCTTGTTGATGGAGGCGGAGGAGTCCTCATTACTAATGATGGTGCTACCATTTTGACTGAGATAGACGCAGACCATCCTGCCGCAAAAATAGTGATCGAGATAAGTCAGACCCAGGATGCACAATGTCATGATGGTACGACAAGTGCAGCCGTTCTTTCTGGTGCTTTACTTGAGCAAGCGGAGGAATTGATTGACAAACAAATCCATCCAGCAACTATCACAAAAGGATATCACTTCGCAAAGAAAATCCTAATGGAAGAATTAGAAAACATGGGATGGGAATGTTCAGAATCTGACTTGCTTGATGCAGCTCGCACATCCATTACAGGAAAGAGTGCGGAGTCTGCGATTGATGTTCTTGCAGATATTTGTGTGTCAGCCCTGGATGCTATCAGAGATGATGATGGTGTTGATTTGGATAATGTGAAAGTATCAACCTTTGAAGGTGGTTCATATGAGCAGAGTGAATTGCTACCAGGATTGGTAGTTGAGAAAGAGAAGATTCACTCACAAATGCCAAGTGCATACAAAGATGCTAAGGTTCTCCTTCTGAAAACTCCTATTGAACCAAAGGAAACTAAGATAGAGTCCAGGTTAAATATTAACGATCCAAGTATGTTAGAGGCATTCCTAGAGCAAGAAGAACAAGCGATACAGGATTTATGCACCGACATAGCAAAGAGTGGTGCTGATGTTGTGTTCTGTCAGAAAGATGTGGATGCGTTAGCTGCACACTATCTCTCACAAGCGAACATCATGGTATTGAAGCGTGTCAAGAATAGCGATATGGAGGCACTTCGCAGGATCACAGGTGCAAACCTCGTAAGCAATCTCAAGGAGTTATTACCAGATGACTTGGGTTCAGCAGAGTCTGTGTTAGAGAAGAAGTTTGGAGAGTACCCCTGCGTATGTGTTAGCGATAGCAGAGCAAAGAGTGTGACCGCAATTCTGAGAGGAGCAACAGGTCACACCGTTGATGAATTAGAAAGAGCATTCGATGATGTCATTGGAGTAGTCACCCTATCAGAAGAAAGCAGAATCATGGTTGCTGGCGGAGGTAGTGCCTATGCACACTTGGCTCGTGTTCTAAGAAACAAATCATCAGATGCACCTGGTCGCCAGGCTATGGCGGTTGAGTCATTCGCCAATGCATTAGAATCAATCCCCTGGACTTTAGCAGAGAATGCAGGTGTTGATCCGGTTGATGCGATATTAGAGTTGAAAGGAGCAGGGGTGAATGATGGCATATCTATTGATGGTGATGTCAAAGACATGAGAGAACTTTCCGTAGTTGAACCGAGAAGAATCATTCGTACTGCTATTTCATCTGCCGTTGAAGCATCCACTCTGATTCTAAGAATAGATGATGTGATCTCCATGAAGAAAGTTGGAGGTGACATGATGCCTCCTCCGATGATGGGGATGTGATAGGATTGCCTACTAAGCAATTGTTTGTTGGCCGGACTAAACGGTTGCGTAGGAAAATCATCAAGTTTCTTGAAGAGAAAGGTCAAGCAGATACTGCCGATGTCTATGAGTTTCTAAAGCACAACACATATTGGGGTGCATCTCAGAACCAAGTTGGCAACATACTAGCCAAAGACCCAAGATTCGTTCTGGTTGGCAATACTCGCAGAGCGATGGGAATGCATTCTCTACAAATCTATCAACTGTCTTCTGATTACAAGGAGTACGAAGAGGCATGAGAGGGGCTAACAATAGGCCAACGGTTGGATGGATAACATCAAAGAAAATCAAACTGTACTTTCCAGGTAATGAAGACAATGCAAAGATTTGGATCTTGCAGGAGGAGGAGTAATGCCCTGGGTCTGTGATCATCCAAGATGTGATCGTGTCACAAAGGGTTTCAGAAACGGAAGGAAACTATGCCATGTTTGTCGAATGGCAGAACAACGGCATGAAAGAAGATGGGGGAGGAGATGTACCGAACCAGGTTGTGCTAAACCCATAGCATCTAGTGCAAGCACTTCAATCATCAGATGTGCTACTTGTGCTAGAAAATCAAGAGAGTGTTCATTAACAGATTCCGATTTGTAAGGTATGGGAGTCATCACCGTAATGGCATCACAAGAGCTGGGCATAGGTTCGTGATGGCAGGGGGGGAAGCGACTCCCATAGCGTATGTTTGGCTACGTGCGTTCATTGGCTTCCCTCCCACCATTTTATCAATGATTGAATCAATCGAGAGTCATGCCCTTCAAATGTCCTGATTGCAAAGCCGAGTTAAACAGTAGAAACACATTTTCAGTAATCAGAGAAGGACTCAGATGTGGATCATGTTATCTAGCCTGGAAGCGGGCTGAGAGAGCAAAGCGTGAGCGAACTGTTTAATAACCCCTATCACCACCCATAGACCCCCAATGAGGCAACGGTGATATTATGAGCAAAAAAAATGTACAAGAGCAGATTGAGAAAGCACGAGAACAAGGAGTTAGTTTTCCTCCACACATGGGGTATGTCCTCAAGGCGTTGGGTGAATCACTAATCAATGACTTCCAGGGAGAACATGGAGTCTTCATGGACAAGGAGTCAAGAAAGGCTAGAGGCAATGAGCCATTGTCAGCAGTTGGTGAAGGCGATATCAAGATCGAGTGTCTTGGTGGCACACTTACAATTGGCAGAGAAAGAGATGACCGCCCTATGTGGTCTGTTCCTGTTGGTCAATCTGACAAGGTGACTACTGCTACTATACCCTGGCAGAAGATTACAGGATATCTGTATCAGACAATCATATCATGCGTAGGTGTTGATTACGCTCAAGACCTCATCATGCCACTCATCAACGAGTGGATAGACATGGGCATGGAAACGACTGATGATGGCAAAGTCAAGATCAATCAAGACAAACTACCAGAAGTCACCAACCCAATTGAGGTTGCAATATTCAATGAATCGCTCAAGAGGCAATTCACATCAAAGAGCAGAGGCACATCATCTCTCAATCTATCTCTTGAATTAGGTGTTGCAGATGTACCTGTCACGCCTCCTTCTCGTGAAGATATGGTGGAGGCAGAATTGCATACAAGGCGTATGCAAGCTGCTCAGAACATCATAGGAGTATCCAATTCCCCGCCCACACAAATGTCGGCTACCGTTGTTGAGTGCATCCCAAAATCCTCTGCAACAAGTTTCACCGTACCTATGAAATCGGACACGGGGATATCGGAGGTGGCTTCTGGTAGCCAAGCCACTTCCACCTTACTAGATGACAGAGCCAATCTGTCAAGGATGATCACAAAGACATTGGGCAATGACAAGAGAACCATCGGTTTCCTCAAGAAGCATATGCCAATGGATGAGAAGGCATGGAGAGCCAGGCTTGAGGCTATGATAGAAACAGGAGAAGTCCTCAAGGAGGGCGAGCGAAGATCGTGCCGATACTTCCTACCAGAGGGAGTGATTGCTTGAGTGATCGCTTTATCCCATACTGTCAGGGTTGTGGCTATCTTCTATGGCCTGGAGAGAATGATTGCACCTGTGATGACGAGGTGGCTTAATTGCCTGGCCCAATCACTACTACATTCACACGCAGACCAAAGACAAAGAGGGCTAAGTTGGTATGGGCAGGAGCTCAACACGCCATAGGAAAGCCCCCACATTCAATCAAGATGATTCCTAACAAGAGATTCGGTGGTGTTAGAACCACTCGTTGGATCATAAGCAGGTACGAGCAAGACCTCAATCCGATAGTGGTTGATGCACCTGCAAAGAAGGCGTATGATTTATTGCTCGATATGGTGGTCGCCTGATCATGAAGGAGATAGACGATACCAAGTGGTTGATTCGTATCCTGCTTCCAGGAGGACAGGCTACTAACCTAACTACTGACTTGTTCTTAGTTGAGCGAAGATCCAATTATGTATTCCCTATGTCATTTGAAGTGGATAGAGGCACTACATTTAGGAGATGGCACATCAATGAGGATGACATACCTTTGAAGTATGTCAAGACCCCGTATGAGGAATCTTTGGAACAATGGTGCGAGGATGTGATACCAGATGGATTATCCTGGTCATGTCATGCGGGCAATACTTGGAGAAAACCCGAAATAGACTTCTTTTGAGTAATGTGTTCATAATCTAAACCGCAATCGGATAGAGCAGTATGACTGACTACAAGCAGAAAGCATATGCTCGTGAGAGGGCATTTAGATTACTCTCACATCCCTGGTTTGAGATGATTGCTGAGATCAGGGCAGAAAGAAGTGCTTTGCTCAATGCACCGGAATATCAAGAGATGGCGGGCGTTGAGAAAGCAGAGAGATTGAACATCATGGATTCCAGGCTAAAGATAGCCCAGGATTGGGTGCATCACTACGAGGCTGAAAGGATCGCTACCGCAGGTATCCGTATGAGGAAATGGCTAAGAGAAGCCATGACATTATCAGATGCAGAGCTAGGTCTAACAGGAGAGGGAATGTGATGATTAACGAAGAAGAAGTTGAATGGGCTTTACGCCTTTGGAACAGTTTAGTTGTGGGAGATGAGAAAGACCCAATAAAATCTGGAGGAACATGGCAGTTAGAAGGTGTGGGCAAATATGTTAGAACCGCATTAAAGGAATTGACTTTGATTGAGATTCACCTGGATCGGCATACTCCGAGTGAGGAATCGAGGAGTTTGTTTGACGAGCATGACTACATCGCAACTCTTGGTAGAGAGATAGGATGGAGTGTCAAGACTCAAGTTAGCAAGGCATACAATTACGAGGGAGAGTTCAGCATACCAGAAGATCGAATAGGTGATGTCATGGCTTGTCAATCAAGATGTGGTGCTATTGCTAGAGTTGAGCCTTTGGATCATGGAGTTGTCTATTACAAGTTAGAAGACGGACAATGCCCTGTTTGTGGAGAGCCTGGTTTTGTTGATGATGATTGGTTGGGGCTTCATGTTGTTATTGACGATAGAGGTGCGACTCTGAAAAGACTTAGACAGGAGGAGGAGTGATCATGAAGAAAGGAGAAAGAGCAAGGTATCGTATGAAGTACAAAGCAAGAGCAAGAGCATTGCCTCCGCATGAAATGAGAGCCAAAGCACTAGCAGAGAATAAAGCTGCAAAGGCGTTGGCAGAGGCATTGGCCAGGCAAGAAGAGGAGTGAATCGATAGTGCCACGCACACATGACTACAACAACAAAGTGCATGATGAAATAGAAACATCATGTCATCTTGGTGAATGCCTTCATGTAGTCACTTCAAATGCTTTTGATAGCAGAGTCTTGAATCTGAGAATGTTTCGTGTTCAGCCGTCTAAGACGGGTCATACAGGATATACTAAGATTGGATTCTTTCTTTCCAGGGATGAAGCACGACAACTCAGAGATTCATTGTCAGAAGTTGTTGAGGATGAGAATGCCTGGGATACAGACATTAGAGATACACTCATTGACATGGAGGATGTTTGATGCCAAGATGGGAAACTTATGATGACTTCATGTACGAATACATGACTTTGGCACACGATATCTGTAAGAGATGTATCATTACCGATCCAATAGCAATTGGCAATTTTGCTTTTGATTTGTGGAATCATGCAAAGGAGTTTGCATCTCGATCTCACACTACTCTCTTGTTTGATTGCGTTTATATCGTTGGAAATGCCACAGGAAATAAGGTTTCGATTCCTTTACTCCAAAGCATTTCTTCGGATTTACTAGACGGAAGGAGAATCAAGGCAATGGCATCTTACGAGAAAACCGATAAGTGGTTTCTCACACCAAAAGGAAAGCAAGCAATCATGGAAATCTTATCAGGAGATGAGGATTTGTTCAATGATGTTGCGAGTGCATGGATTGATGGCAAGACTGTAAATATGTCTGGAGAACAAAGCGATTATTGGTGTGAGCCATGTGGTGTTAGAAGCATAAGTGGGCAAGAGCGTTTAGACCTCATCAATGAAACGACTAAACCCATACTGATGTGTCCAGGTTGTAAGAAATGGGAATGGGATGAACGGAGTGTTTGACTTTGCTATCATACCGATCACTTGCAGAATCTTGGCGAGTCATGGCCACATACAAGTTAAGGAATCGTGGCGAGATAGTTGCTAACAATCTTAGAGCTGCACCAGGAGATGCTTGGTCTGTAATATCATTCTTCTACCCTATGAGTTATCACAATGACAGGTTGAGCGATGAAGACTTGAGGGAGATTTACTTCTTGCTTACAGGTGCATTTCCAGAGGAGATAGAAAAGAATGCAGATCCCATTCAACAACTCACTATGCTTTCTGAAACACCGAGCACAACAGGGTCTGCAAAGAGCGTATCTGATCGCATATCAAAGATATTAGAGGCAGATGATAATGAAGTGAGGTCTTGGTTGATTAGACCCTTGTTTGAAAGAATTAACAGTCGTGATCTTCATCCTTTCTTCATGAGGCTAAGTGTCCGTTCAGCTCCTGTTAGAAGGAGAGATGTCATTTCGGCATTGGCTTTGGCTTACGAGCAACCCTATCATCATGTTAGGACATCTGTGAATCTATTAGGTTTGAGAAACACATTGAATGATTTATCTCTTCATTCCTTTGATTACACGAAGGTTAGACCTATTCTTGGTGAATCAATGGTCATACCCACACCAACCCTGGTTGAGTCCTCTAATGTTGTTGCATTTACCAAGTGCCTTCTTGAAACAGTTGAAGGTGCGTGGGTGACTATTCATCGTATGCAGAACAAGACAATTGGATTCACCGCTTCTGGTAATGAATTGCCCGATGATGATGATTGGATACATAATTGGGCTAACATAATCAATCTCCAGGAAGGAATATATCTCTGTGATTATGCAGAGATGCGAGATAACCCTTTGTTGTTGGTAGATTGGCTAAACCCAGATGATCCGAAAATGACTCTTGCAAAACGCAGAGATAGATTCAATGGCATATCTGAATGGGCAATCAAACCCATGATTGCTTTAGACAGACCATATGATAGTGAGAAATACCAAGATACAGGGTTGCCTTTCTTGATCAGGAATGCTAGAGGCATATTGACATATCAGAACACCGTTGAAGAAGTGGTCCTGTTGAATCCTGTGTCTAAGCATAGGATACTTCGAGTATTGTCTGGGCGTGTTCATCAGAATCTAAGTCAGAGCGATACATTGTTTGTACTTTGGAAGTTGGGTGTTCGTGATGGATATGATTACTTCCCAATAGTTGAGATGCCTTCTGGTGAATTAGAAGATATTGATTTCAAACAATACTGTTCGCCCTGGAAATGGTTGCCAGGAGAAGCAATAAAAATAGAGAATCCTTTGTTCGTAAAGGTGGATATCATGACTTCTGGTTGGGGGGAAGTTGGAGCATATGTCAATGGCAGAATTGTGGGCATAGATGGTAGTGCGGGGATCGCAGACACAATGGGTGTGGAGGAGATAGGCTATGTCGGGGATTCTCAATCAGGATGATAGAGATATCATAATCTTAGCCTCATTGATTAGGGGCAAGATTCGTTGTGAGAGAACACGGGAAAGAAAATGTGGTTATCTCATTAGGGCGGAGTTGGGAATACCAACTATGAAGGATGGAGCTAGTCGTGCATTGGAAAGTCATGGATTACCTGTTAGGCTAACATACACGGACACCATTGAGATCACAAAAATACTGAACATGATAAATGGCCTGGAAGACCTATCAAAAACTACTGATGATTTGTTTCTAGTCAAAAAACTCAATGGAGTGTTGAAACAACCACGAACTCACAAAGAGGTTCTATCTGCCCTTGAGTTGATTCAAGAGTATGAGAGTGTTCATAACCCAAACCACACTCCCACAAAGCCCAAAAGAATGGAGAGTGAATGAAATATGGCAGATGCATTGAAGAGATTGGAAGATGAAATGGGGTGGACACCTCAAGAAACGGTAGAGAAACTACATGAGTGGTGGAAGGAGGTGAATCCAGAAGAGTTCGCCCGCTATGATGGTGACTTCTCAAAGATAGAAGATGAGAGCGAAACAGAATGGATACTTTCAGGCTTTGAATCCACATGGAGGAGAAGAGGCACGGCAAGCGGACCAGGTGACAGATATGTTGGATTCGTTATCGGATACAACGGGCAACAGGATCTAATGGGAAGGCAGAGAGAGAAGGCAATTGAAGCAATTCAATTTCATGGCATTGATTCAGTATTGAAGAATGGAATACAACCATACCAGGATGATCGAGTAGTGAGAATTGGCCGTGCAGGATATGTAGAAGGTGCATGGAGAGTCTTTGACGCAACTGATCGTGAGATATACACAGATGAGGGTGATGAGTCTGAATTACCAAAGTGGGCTATTGCAGTACCTGGTCAGAAATACTTCCTTGCAATCATGGGAGGGGCTAAAGGACCAAAGACGGCATACTCTTACAAGAAGAATTGGCTAGTCGTGGCTAACAAAGAATCTGATTTCTTTAGCAAAGGTCCATCAGCACCTATGACTCTTGAATGCTCATGGGATGCGGCAGACCTTGACCTAAGAATGAATGAGCCAATTTCTTTTACGGCAGAAGAAGGTACTGCATTCTATGATGAGTCAGTAAAGATTCTGAAAGCGGGTGGTGGTCTTAATCCAACATATGGTTTAGAGCAATTCTCTGATGAGCAGAAGCCTCTGTTTGAGCAACTAACAATTGATCAAGTATTGGCACAGTTTGCAAACTTCCAACCTGATCTATCATTGATTCAAGAATACCATGAAGACAACAAGACCACACTTGCAAGTGGCCGTGATGTCGGACCGATATTCGCCATGAGAGGTGTAGTGGATTACATGGATTATGATGGAAAGGACAACATCAAGTTCGGCTTATCCGCAGAAGGAGGAGCTCAGCACAAGTTGGCAATATACAGTCAAAGTCTTAGAAATGAGAATCCAGATGCATCGGTGTGGATATCCGTATCAAGGACACTCATTGAGAAGCACCATGCCTTCCAGGTAAAGAAGAATGGAGAGTGGTATGATTTCGTAAAGCCAACTCAAGTATTCATTGTAGTAAGGTCAAGGACATGGCAGAACAACGATGGCGATACTAACTATGACTACGATGCATTGAATGTAGTCGCACCATACCCCAACAGATCATCAATAGCACAAACAACAACAGAAGATGCAAACGATATGGGGAGTCTAGGCAATTTCAGAGGTGATTAGGGTTGGATGAGGTAGTTATAGGCACATTCCTTGACTACGTTGCCTGGCTCAGACGAGATGGATCTGTTGAGCAATTACAAGTACCTCAACAAATAGCAATGTTTGGACACTTGCAGGTGGATTATTCCAATCTTCATGTAGTAGCTGCATTATTGACTCAATGCGAATTGAATCGAGCAGAGCAGACTCCTTTGATACAGGTGGTGGAGTGATGTCGGATGGATCAGGATTTGAGTGGTTCAAGAAGGTGGATACCAACACAGGACTAGCGGATGGACAAGCACCTCCTCCAAAGAAGGAGAAGCCACCTCCCAAGAAGAAGAACATCTGGGGAGAGGAAGTGGATGAACCCGATTTTGATACCACAGGTATGTCTGCTCAAGAGATTGAAGAAAGGATGTATCCAGAGATCGTGGAGGATAGGAATCCTCCACCCCCATTGGACAAGGGGGCATCATTACCCTGGCAAACTAAAGATGAGCCAAAGGAAGAACCCATAGTGACTGACAATTGGCCTCAGAATGACCCTAGTGAAGAACCGCTACCAATAATGAAGCAAGCACCTCAAGCACCCCCTCAACCTTCTGCCGTTCCTAATAAGAAGGTGGCAGAGCCTGTTGCTCGTAGCAACAATCCCTATTGGGAGTTGGTTGATCATGAAAGAGCAGGTGGTGATGCATTCCTATCTGGTTTGGATAATTTCGTACTCTGTGGTATAGCAGGTCCTCCTGGATGCGGTAAGACAGGCATGGTTCTTGATTCGCTTACGGATGAGGAAATAGCCAATGGTGCAGAGATATGGCACATTGACTTTGACAGAGGTGGCAAGACCTCCAAACACGCTCATCACAGAGGAAAGACCAATATTTTGACATTCGATCCCTGGGTTTTCAAGAGAGAATCAGGCAATAGAGTGCCAACAGATTACGAAGCGTCTTATCTCAAGACGATGGATCTATTGAGCCTAGCCATAGAGCAGATGCACAGTCAGACTGAGTATTACAGGCAACATGGAAAGATGCCCGAAAGATATCTCAAGACATTGTTGTTTGATGGTTCTGATAAGTGGGAAAGCATTTGCAGGACACTCATGAAGGTACAAGACCTCGGTTTAGGTGCTGATGGCATAGGAGCTGCAAAGAAGCGTGTGACGCATTTTAGTTGGCACGTTAGAAAGACTCGCTACACCTCTGCATCAGAGTGTTGGCAGGGTTTGATGACAGGCGGAGTTCATGTCTATACTATTGCACACATGAAATCCACATATGATGGTGAAGGCAACATCGTTGAGGGTCAGGAGATACCAGGATGGCTCAAGGATAGCGATGGCGATCTTCAACAAGTCGTACTCATGGAATTGATTGAGGAGAGAGATGAGTTGGGCAGAAGGACAGGAGTCATAGATTCATATGCAGTTCTAACAAAGAACAGAACATCACTTGACCTTCCAGGCAGACACCAAGTCTTTCACAGAGCACCACCAGAATTAGGTGGTTCAACATGGTATGGTTGGCCTAGCCTCAAGTATGGAAAGTTTGAAACAGATCAGGGGCAGGGTTTGAATGGTACTCAAACTGAGATTTCCTCGTAATTCTTATCCTATTCCAATTGAGGAGTACAAAGGATATCAGTCATCATACGGATGGTGGCCAGGCTCGCCCACGAACATTTTGCCAAGATTCACTAAATCATCGGTTGGAGCTTCCAACTTCTGCCCTCAACAGTATTTCATCAAATACCCGCTAGGAGTAAAGGAACCAGAAAATGACAACATGATTAGAGGAACTAATGTCCATGATGCAGTAGAGCAATTCTATCATGATGTTGATTTGGATGTCATTGATGAATTGAATGGTGTTGGAAATGATTTGCATGAAATGCATAATTATTTCATGAGCATAATACCCAACATGGATCGTTATGAGTTAGGAGAAGAAGAACACATTCGAAAGTACCTCTTGGCAGAGGCTATGAGGGCGATGGATTGTGATCTTGATTTGTTTCTTCCTGTTGGTAATGAGATTACATTACACGGAGTAGTTGAGATTCAAGATCAAAAAATACACATTACAGGCATGATTGATAGGCTCTTTGTTGATAACGAAGGCAGATATCATGTTCATGAGTTGAAGACGGGTGTGTTCAATCCTAAGAAGGACAGAAAGTGGGAGCATATGCGTCAAGAGTTGGCTTACTATGTATTTCTGATGAAGCATTGTGATAACAAGTTGTATGACCGAGATAACAATGTAATTGGGGAATTGCCACTATCAGATGCCAATGTCGCTTGGTGGGGATGGGATCACACAGGAGGCGAGGGAATATACAGAGGCAAGGAATCTGTTCGGACCAGGGAGATGGCACTTATGCTTAGGAGTTTAGAAGACCTTCTAAGATATCATAGGAATTACAATGGAGATACAGACGGCATTCAATTCCCATTGTTGCATCCAAACAAAACTAACTTTCTCTGCGAACCCTGGTGTGCCTTGAAGGGATTCTGCCCCCGTTATGATAAGCCACTCATGCCTTACAACGCCAGAGTGTTCAAAAGCGAAAGCCTGTCTGAGGGAGGTGAGAGTGGATGAAGTATGTCAGTCTGTTTGCAGGAATTGAAGCCGCATCACAAGCATGGCACGTACTTGGATGGCAACCATTGGCATTCGCAGACATTGACAGATTTCCCTCTGCCGTGCTTGCACATCATTATCCCGATGTGCCAAATGTTGGAAATGTAGAGGAGGTAGATTGGAGTGAGTACAAAGGAAAAGCAGATCTCGTTGTCGGAGGAAGCCCATGTCAGTCGTTTTCCGTTGCGGGAAAAAGACTCGGAATGGATGACCCTCGTGGTAACTTGGCCCTCGAATACCTCAGAGCTGTTAAGGAGATTCAACCGACGTGGTTCGTCTTTGAAAATGTGCCAGGACTTTTGTCATCTGAGGGGGGATCGGACTTTGGTAAGTTCCTCGGAGAGGTGGCAAGTATCGGGTATGGGTTCGCCTGGAGAGTTTTGGACTCTCAATTCTTCGGAGTGCCGCAAAGACGTAGAAGACTCTTTGTTGTCGGACATATTGGAGGAGATTGGCGAAGTGCCGCAGCGGTATTATTTGAGTCCGAGAGCTTGCAATGGCATACTGAGGAGAGCACAGAGGAGGGGCAAAGCCTTGCCGCCTTCTTTGGAAGCGGCTTTGCAGGAGAGAGCGAAGCATTACCAGGAGGAGGAGGAGTAAGTGAATCCTCACAAGAGAATTGGGATGGAACACAAAAAACAGGCACTCTAACTACAAGAAGCCTAGATCAATCCATGCCCGATAAATCAAACTTCATGGGCATTGTTGAGCGTGATCTGCATGAACCAGATAATATCTTTGAAAGTTCAAAGAGTCGTAAGGACTTGAGTCCTCCATTAGATGCAAGAGATCAGGGCAGTACAGGCAAACCTGTACTTACAGAGAGAGTCATACCAATTCATGATAAGGCCACTCGATACAAGGGTGGCGGAGATACTAGAAACAATGATGGTGCAGGTAATGGATTAGGAATCGGCAAAGATGGCGATCCAATGCCGACATTAGACACGGCATCAAATCATGCCGTAGCCCAAGCAGTTGATGTTTGGAATCAAGTCATAGACGGAGAAAAGGCCGCCACTTTAACAGAGGCATCTGGCGGAACTAACACATCTGGTCCAAAGGTCATGACTACATTTCGTAAATCAAGAAGGGCACAAAGCACGGAAGATAACGAAACATGGGTTGAAGATGAAGTCAGCAATACTCTAAACACATTTGACATAGGAGATGCGAGAACTACTCAGATTATACAAGAACCAATTGCCTTTGAGCAGAATCAAAGATCCGAGATTAGAGAACTTGGCACGAAATCAACATCTCTCAAGGCACAACCAGGCACTAACCAACAGACATTCATTGCACATGGAGAACAAACTCCGTTGCATGGCGAGGATGTATCTCCAACTTTGGATGCGAGTTATGGGAAGGGACCAGGAGAAAGAGCAGGTATTGAAAGACAAGTCATTGGGGAAGTCATAGGATTCTCTCATACTCAAGGTCTTGATGCTCAACCATCAACAGAGCATTTTCCCACTCTGAGAGCCGAAGGCCAGGGTCATGCTATTGGTTTTGATTGGAAAAATACGGGGCAGACTAATTTTTCAGAATCAAATACAGGAGCTCCTTTGACGGCAGAAGGGGGTCTTGCAGTTGGCATCGATCAACAAGTGTATGAGAATCACCCATCTGATGGCAGAATCAACGAAGTGCATACTAGCCCCACCATAACTGCAAAGGCGGGTACGGGCGGGGGAAATCTCCCATTGGTAAAAGAAAACGAGGTAGCACCCACATTAACGGCAAGAGATATGTACGATGGTCAAGCAAGTCACACGGTTCAGCAACAACACATGGCAGTTAGGAGGCTGACTCCTCTTGAGTGTGAGAGGTTACAGGGTTTCCCTGATAATTACACTAAGATACCATACAGAGGCAAACCTGCTGAGAAATGCCCCGATGGTCCGAGATACAAAGCACTAGGCAATTCAATGGCAGTACCTGTTATGAGATGGATAGGGGAGGGCATACAACAGGTAGATGAGATTCTTCAAACATTAGAAGAAAGACCAGAGCCTCAAGAAGTCATCCAAAAATCTATTTTTGATTTCTGAGGTGAATACATGGGGCATCTGTTCAATGACTTCCCTCGTGAAATTGACATGAAGGCAAGAAAGGTCATCAGAAACATGAAACAATTGCAGAGATATGTTGAGAAGACAAATGGTCGAGATAATCTCACAACTACTGTATATGGTTTCAGAGATCTCAAGACGAAGGGCAATCGTTGTGAGTATAGCACCGCAATCATACCTCACTTCGTAGTTGATTTGGATAAGGGCAGAGCTAGTGAGATACTAGACATGGATGGAGATGCAGGTGGCCAACGATGCACAGATGATACCTTGATTCTAGTCAGATACCTGGAAGAAAGAGAAATACGCCATGCTACTTGGATGAGTGGCGGAGGATATCATGTATGGATTATGTTAGATCAGGTGTACAACTTAGAGCCTAGAGATACCAATGACCTGTTATTCTCTGGTCGTGCGATGATTAACAAGTGGATTAACGACATGAGTTTAGTCACGATAGATCCTGTTGTTTCTTTCCGCCCTGATCGTCACATAAGGATACCAAACACATACAACACAAAGAGAGAGTTATGGAGCATACCTGTTGATTCAGATGATTTAGAAAAGGGTTGGAAGTATATCACAGACAAAGCAAAGAATCCATCTGGTGGTATGAAAGTAAAGGGCAAAAAGGGTTTGAAGATTGATATTGTTGAGAGCGACCCAGGCAATCAGTATATGTCAAGTATGACAGGATTTTTCGGGAAGTTTGAGGCGGCGGAAATATCTGTATCGTCAAGGAACATAGCAGGTATTCCGATGTTGCCATGTCTTGATGCGGCTTGTTGCACCAAAGGAGATAACCCCCCTCATTTGCCTCGTTCCTATCTGTCCATGTATCTCTTGGATTACTTTCACAACTTTGCAAGACCTCGAAGCTCAAGCAAAGTAAAGCCGTATGATGCAGTTGCAAAGGCTCATGCTTTCATCCGTGATTTGGAATGGGCTGACTACAACCCTAAGATTACTCAAGAGCAATTGATTCATGCATCAAGCCGTGAATATCTCACACCCACCTGCCCCACTATATTTAGACAAGGACTGTGTATTGGGAGATGTCCATTTTACGATCAGAAGGGAGTGAAATGATGCTCATGAGAAAGAGTATTCATAATGAAAGCGTTAGTGTGGAGGCTTACTATGACAGAGGACATTGAGGAGATCAGGAAACAAAGACAGTTGAAACTTGCTCAAACTCTGAGTAAATTGGATGGAAACGATGAATCCGAGCGTAAGGAAGTATTGGATTCATTACCCTGGTCTTTTCGTTATAACACTAATACAGGGTTCTGCGAAATATTGCAACAAGGCAACATGGTTGCCATCACTCAAGATGAGAAGTTTGCCGATCAGGTATGCGAGGTTTTCAATCGTATGACATTGATTAGCGAATACACGGAGGGATTAGATGACAATCAATAAGTATCAACAACTTACTTGTGTGGATTGCAAACGCAGAAGGAATCTCGTTTGGGATCCAGAACACGAGAGGTGTTATGATTGCTTCATGAAAAGGAGGGCTGAAAATGAAAATCATGTTCATTGATTATAGAGAGCGTTCCGGTTTAGAAAAATTAGTCATGAAGTATCTTGACAAAAATGAACTCAAGTATCAAATGAAAGAGAACATGATTACTGATTATGCATTTGCGAATGTGGGAATTGAGGCCAAGACAATTCAAGATTACATGGGTAGTCTGTATAGTGGCCACCTGGAGAAGCAATTGCAGAACCTTGATGATAATTACACGCAGATGTACCTCGTGGTTCATGGTAGTTTAGATTCATACATAGCAGGTGCAAGGAGAGGAGGTAGAAAGATACCGTATGCAAAGGCATTCAATGTGTTTCTTGGATCGCTTGCAAGATTCTCAACGGATTACGATATCAACATCTGTCATTTCCAAACTCCCTCCGAAGCTGCTCGATTTATTTGTAAGCGATTTGAGAAGGATGGAACTCTTGGTAAATCATCTGCTTATCGTTTGATGAGAAAAACCGCATCAGAAGATAAGAGAATAGATGTGTTAAGAACGGCAGGTTGTACAGAAGCAGTAGCCAAGATACTCTTGAAAGAATACGGTTCAATTAGTGAAATTGTATCTGTTTCTCCGTCAGAATTACAAACCTTACCAGGCATTGGAAAGATTACCGCAACGAAGATTCTCAATTGCTTCATCAGCGAGAATCCTATTGTGGATGAGAAAATAAAAATGAAGAGGGCGTAATATGGTAATCGCAAAGGAGCAAAGAGATACCACTAGGAAGTGGCATGACTACCAAGTTGTAACTAGCCCTTATGACGGAAGCAAGTTCCTTCGACAGTATGTTGAGCGTTTCAGCACGGTCAGTTTCTTCAATGAGTATGCAGGTCTGTTGTCATACTATTACATCCTAGCTGCATCCTTAGCCCCTTATGTTCGTATCCCAATTCATGGTTCTTTCATTGATTGCAGACTTCATGTCTTTTGGATACAACCTGCTAGATCAGGGAAGTCAATTGCTTACGAGTTCATGTCTAAGATTCTAAAACTACTAGAGATTGACACGGAGAAGTTTAGTGCGGGTTCAGATAGCAGATTGATTGGATCTGTCGAAACGATCCAGAAGTTGAATGACAAGGGCAAGCCGACAGGAGAGGTGGAGAACAAGATTATTCCAGGTCTATTGAATGGATACAAGACCCTTCTCTTTGACGAGGCAAGTATATTGCTCAACGACAAGAAGGCTTACTTCTCTGACAAGATTCTATTTCTCCAACAATCTATGGCCCCGATTGGTTCAGAAACAAATGTGCTAGTCAATCACTTGAAGGGTGCTTCGGTTCATACTCCATCGGGAATATCGTTGTGGGCTACGACATTCCCTCCAAAAGATATCATGGCTCATGTTCTTGACAAAGGATTCTTTCAGAGAGTATATCTTTTCCAAAACGATGTCACTCCCGAAACCAGGCAGACAACGAGTGAGCATAGAGTATCTGGTGCCTATCAGCCTGTTCCATCAAGGATATGGTCTTACGAAGACATAGCAGGGGAGATTGATGCGATACGAACAGAGGTCAAGCAGAGGTTGCTTGACTCAGCAGGGCTAACCGAAGAAGAATGGGATAACTTATCAGATGAAGAAAGAGAGATTACATCTCAAGAACACGCATATGACATATTCACTCCTGGTCCTAATTATCTACCTGCTTTACTGAATGCAGTTGATGATTACTACTCCTTAGTTCATTCAATACAGGATGAAAACATAAGGTCTGTTGCCATAGGCTTCATTCCGAACATAGAGAATTACACTATGATTTTTGGCAATCTAATTGCTGCTACTATGAGATCATCAGTAATTACTGCCGAGCATATACAGATGGCTAGTGAGATGATTTACGACAATTTTAGCAATCTAATCATATGGCTAGAGCAGAAGCAAGACCTCAAGTCTGGGAAGAAAAGAGCTGCTGAATTGCGTGGATGGAGAGAGGCATATAACAAGTGCAACAGAAGTGTTCATGACAGGACACAGAGAGAGGTCGTAAGAAAGTCTGATTTAGAAAAGGTGTATTCCCAATTACATGGCGTTAGTCCAAAGACGGCAAGGAGAAGGTTGGACAACATATTGAAATCAGGTGTTGCTACAAGAATTGCAGAGGGAAGAAACGCATACATAGCATTGGATGTATAACTATGGAAGGATTAGGCAGTTGGATGCAACAGTATGGCATAGTGGCATACAAAGTGTTCTCTTCAACTGATGCGAGTGATCTTCCATTGGGTTGGATCGAGCCGAGAGAGTTCAGCCTGGATGGTGTAGTATTCTATGATGGGGTGGTTATGACTGTCTTCACCGATGTTGTCCATTCGGTTCTTGTAAAGGATAAGAAGACTCAAACAAGGGATATCGGACAACTACAAGATTGGATTGATAATAGATTTACAGATAACAACGCACCCTATACATTGGTCAGTTATGGTTCAAGGACATTTGATGCACCCCTCCTTCATAACGAATATGAGATACCCAATACTGTTGGCCAGGTTGATTTGAGAGAAATGGTTGCAGACGCTTCTATGGAGCATCATGGTGAATCATATGGTAGAAGATACGACATCAGAACATTAGCATCAATCAACAGAACAAAACAAACTGCCATACCTCATCTTTCATTCTTGTTGAAACCGATTGAACTGTTAGCAGAATGGCAAAGAGGAATGGAGAGAAATGTGCTGAAGACATTAGCGGCAGAAGTTGAGTTGATCGCACAATTATATTGCAGTATGGTAGTCAGAGAAGAACTTAGAATAATTGACAGGAGAACGGAAAGAGCTGCAACCGTTCAATGTGATTTCGTTAGAGATATGACAAATTACAGATTCGTGCCTGATCCCGAAGAATTGGATAAAGCCGTAAAGGAGCACAAAGAGAAACTAATAGTTGAGGAGGATAAGTAAATGGTAAATGTAGCTGACGAGTTAAATCGGATTTGTGTTCTTCAAGAGTTTGAGATTCTAATACTCAGTCAGGGGCTAAAGAAGTCATTATCGGGTGAATCCATTGAAGGAGAAGTGAAGGAGAAGATTCAGAAGATAATCAAACATATTGAAGAAAGAACCTCTCAGAATCACCCTTCAAGAAAAATGGCGGAGGAATGGTGGAAGGAGTAATCATCTCTTAGTTTCCATACGACTACCGCCCGCACCGAGTTGTCTTCTCATCTTAGGTCGGACATTGCCTCTAGTCTTGTTCCTAGCATATCGCTTACGAGTCCTGCCACGCTTGACCTTGCGACTCTGATTCCATGCTCTAGCCTTGCTTGCCCTCTCAGACCTGCCACTTACAGTATTCTTTGAATAGCCCTGGAACTTGCCTTTCTCCTCGGCCTTTTCATCCTTAGCCAATGTCCAAGCAATCTCAAATATACTCATGATGCCACCTTCAATCTAGGCTTGAGTTTCTTCCATACCTCGTGACAAACAGGACACTCCCACAGGAAGACCCTATCTCTTGAACCTGCATAGAAACCATTGATTCGAATGGCGAGAACACGAGTATGGCAATGAGGACAGTCTTGACTAATCTTATCCTGGTAATGCTTCACGGGGATACATCTCCTGTATGACCTGCATGAGTATATGTTATCTGAACATGAGTTGGTGTTCCTGTGTAACCAAGACTAGCATTGATTGTTACTTCATTGTTTGAAACGGTATAATCCGAACCCTGTACGAGGGTGGCTATGTGTCTAGGAGTTCCAGACTTGTACATCTGAACGCTAATGAGTTTCGTTGTCGCTTCGTCTTGAGATTCTAATGGACTGTATGCTAAGGTGATGGTCTTCTGAGAACCTGTGTATGTGTCGGTCTTGATTGATTGCCTGTGAGTAGGAGTAATCTGGTATGCACCACCCATGCCCGATTGATTGATTCTAAGATCGGATTGGTAGAATAGGTGTGTAGCACCTCTGCCGTCTGCGTATGAGCCAAGCCCTTCGGGATCACGGGCGAATATGAATCCGAGATCAGTTATTGGAAGATTAGCATTATTGCCGGAGAGCATATTGTTGGCGGGCATGGCTGCGGCAGACCCATCAATCAGCGAAGATACAGGGTACGGACCAGGGCGAACAAACACTCTCTTGTCTTCAAGAGATGCAATCTCAACTTGGCTATTGTTGTAATGCAAGCGAGCTGATGCCAACACTATTGTTTGATTTGCTAAGTGTGCAGATGGACTTTGAGGATATGCACCGGATGATGTATCAATGGCATTTCCATATATGAATCCGATATTGTTGGTGATTGCAGGATCGAAATAAACTAACAGTATGCGTTCTTGATTCGCAGACAATGTGGGTGCGGTGCTTGAGTTGTGAGTTGCATACTGTGCAGTTACAGTTGCGGCATTGAGTGTAGCCGTAGTGATGGAATAGAACTGTCCATCAACACATACTGTACCTGCCGCTATGACAATTGATTGAGAGCCGGATGTGGAACAAGCACAGTTTCCAGATGTTGAGTTATTACGACTACCAGAATCGTAATCATTGCTGATGATTGGCACTACGCCATTCAACAATCCTCTCTCATTGAAGTTGGTTAGAGTGGGGCTTGCAAGCACATCTGTATCTCTCAAGCCGTCAGTCTGATATGATTGAAAGGCGGTTTCATGTCCTTGTCCTAGTCCTGCCATCAACGCACCTCCATCAATACATCAACTCTGATTTCGTTTGTGCTGCCCTTATCAATGGGTAAGAATGTTGCCCGATAAGCAGGTGTGTCTAAGGCAGTATCCCCATGTAACGCTACTTCCTTGATAGCCTGGGATGAGGTTTGCTGAGTATCAAAGTTAGCAGTTATGGCTATGGTTCTGTCATCTATCTTAGTGACTTGTGGTGTGACTGTGATTTGAGGAGTACCTGCACCACCATCTCTGCTTGATGCATCTCCTCCGCTAGATCCAAGAGTCATGCGAGTAACCAATGTGGATAAGTGATCGGTCAATGCAGATTTGAGTGAGTCAAGGACAGGCATTAAGCATCTTCCTCCCATCCTTGTCTATCCCAAAGGTCTGGATCAACATCCAAATCATCGCCACCTAATCTATTAGTCCTATACGCCCCATCTATGGTTGTTTGGAACGGTGTTCTTGAGTTGTATTCACCTCTCATTTGAGCATGAGCTATTTCATCTAAAGCGGTTTCCATAATTTCTTTATCTGTGATTCCCGCATTCATTATAGCTCTAACTAAACTTGCTCTTTCTATTTCGTCTAACAACTCAGTCTTTCCTGATGCAGGTTGCAGGAAAAATGACTCTGTGAAATCTCGTTGTGAATCTGTAAAGTCACCTATGTCGTAATCCATTTTAGGAGGAACTATGATTTTTCCTTCTTTTACATCTTTCTTGAACTTGGCTGCATCCATCAATGCCCTCATTGTTGGAATATATTCGCCCGTTAAAGGATCATACTCAACCGAAGATTGAAACTCGTCATTGTAAAAATCCTCCTTTGGGCCACCCATTCCTCGGTAGTTTGATGTTTCGTAACCTCTTTCCGAATCAACTCCGAATCTATCTCCTGTTCGTGGGTTAATCATTGGGTCATTACTAAACGGGTGAAGGTAATTGTACCAATGAGGAATCCTTGAGCCACGAAATGCTAGTTGGGCATCCTTGTCTGTATATGTAGGTGGTCCATCTGTTGCTTTTGGCAACTTGAAATCAACATCTTTAACGAGATCCCAAGCCTTTTCAAAAATCATTATTTCACCTCGTAGTACAGACTCTTGCTCGCACCAATTGGCCGACTCCGCTTATTCCCATCACGAACCCCTATTTTCCCCATTCCATTAGTGTGTTTCGCCCCGATAATAAATCCGGTGTTGCTTACATTGCGAACAAATACTTTGTGAACTGCTACTATGTTGATGCCACTTGACATGGATATCTCTGCCACATCAACTACTGTTCCCGCAGCTTGATCCAGGGGAGATGAGTTACCAGAAACCGCTTGTAGGTCTGATAGTATGCCTTCAATTCCCTTATCATACTGTGCGACTATGAAATTGCTCATCATAGTTCCATAGTTGTGCATTGCCTCGAATACTGCAAAGTCACCTCTTAGGCCATGCGTTGGCAGATCGAGTTTGATTATCTCTCCTGGTTGAATAGTTGAGGCTTTGAATGCACCTTCTAATGTGACTAGAGGAGCACCATTTTCTGCACGGGCTAGAATGGCCTTTGCCAAACGCAATGCTTCTTTGTTAGTCTTGAGTCCTGGAATGTCTTGGCGTAGTGTTCTGACCATGTTTGACTTCGCACCTTTGCTCGCCTCATTCTTCATTCTCTCTAAGTCCTTGACAACAACAAAGACTCTCTCGTTGTTAGCCAATCCATCGCCAACTACGACTATCTCATTAGGAGAGTCCAACATCTTGCTCACGCTTACTGATCGGATTGCACTTCCTAATCCTAGAACATTTCCTCTGCTATTGAAACTGTCCGAAGCATAGACCAAAGCACCATTGCTTTCATTCACAAGTTGCTTTCCATCAATCTGAGTTAGATTCCTAATTATCTCCATGATGTTTAGACCTCTTGTCTTACGGGCAGTATATACATTTGAGTGATCGGTAATTAGGCGAAGCGATGGATGTGCATCCAATGTGGATGATACTTCTCTATCCTTACCGAGAAGTGATTTTGTTGGCGTTACATTGAATCCTGCCAACTCTGAACCTGCATCATTCAATAGATTCATAGCTGCATCGCTTGTCCTTATTCCAACGAATCCCAATTGACCCATTAGTATGTGTCCTTGCGTGAGTCCTGCATCTGCTAGACTATCTGCTTCTATGTTCCTAAATTGTAGGAATGTGGATAACTCATCTGTTTCAACTCCTGCAACCCTCAACACGAATCCTTTGGAATCATATACATATGGTGGGAAGTATGATGAAGATATTTCTTTTCCATCAAACCGAATAGCATTGATTGAAGATGAAGATGTTTTGATCTGAGCAGTTGTCTTTCCGTTCTCAATCAATATCGGGCGTTGGTTAATCATCATGAAATCACCAGGGTCATACTCTAGCAATCCTCTGAATGATAGCGTGGTTTGTTTCACCTTATCGTTAGTCGCATCATATCTATTCCATAGAGAAGATACCTGTTTAGCAAGAACTACGGTGTTGTCTATGTATGTGGGAGATATTAGATGAGGGAGAGTTAAGGAACGCATATCTGATAATGCAGACGGGCTACCCTCTGTCGTATAACGAAGTATCTGACCTTCCAAATCTCCTATGCCTGTGCTATTGGTGACTCCTGTTAGTTTGTTCTTTGTTTTGCCTGTGTATGTGATCTTTCCTTTGCCTACAACAAACATAGTACCGGATGCAGGAAGCAAAGAGCCGTCTTCCAAATATACATTAGTGCTAACGTGCTTTGTTACTTTGAACTGAGGATATAGCCTCATTGCAGTATCCATGTGAGTGTGCGTCACTCCATCAGGAGTTGTTTGCTTTACGAAGTCACCCGATATTCCTGTACCTTCTGCCCTGTATCGTGTTTCTGATTGATGTAGGCTCTCTCCTCCTCCTGGATGAGTCGTTTGAGAATATCTAGCTTCAATTTCTGGGTTGAACTCTCCATCTACTGTTTTCCTTACTGCATCTGATTTGAAGAATTGCAACATAGATGTGCTTGGCAACAGATGGAATACCGAATCTAATTCATTGGCATCAGGCCAAGTCATCTCAAAGACTCCCTCTGCCGTGCTGATGAACTCAAGAGTGCCAAGCGTTTGTTCCATGTCAGACTCAAACACACCATACCTGTTGTCACGAGTGAATGGCTGATACTCTGTGTCAGAATCTCCTAATGACGACCTTGCTCCTAACACCCATCCATCCTGTAATAGATCTGATGCGAAGCCATACAGTTTCAATGGCCTCACAGGTCTTACGAAATAATCAATTGACCTTCTCTTTTGATTGGATGTCGTAGCATTTCCTTCTGTTCCAAATACATCAGTAGTAAGACTCCCCTCCTCCGTTCTGTTTAGGTATGTCTTTCGAAGAATGTATGTGCCTCCCCATGCAGGTAGGTCTGCTGAACCTCTGACTGACCAGATGTCCTTAGCATGGGTCTTCTGAGCGTTTATGACAGGAGGATTGGTCGGCAGGGTTACTGTTGCAAGTATTACTGCACTTGAACCGCTTCCACTCAAAGTTATGGTTGGGGCGGTTGTATATCCTGAACCACCAGCACTTATGCTAACCGATGCCACAGGACCCGTAGTATTGAGAACCGCAGTAGCAGTACCTGCACTTCCGCCTCCTGATAAATGAGTAGTTGGTATAGTGATGGCAGGAACAGAGGTATAGCCACTACCTCCACTTGTAATAGTAACCGCAGTTAGGCTTCTCGTAGTGGCATGACCTGTATTGATGGTAGCAGTTACCGTAGCGTTACCGCTTGCAACAGTTACTGATGGAACACTCGTATATCCATCGCCATCATTAGTTATTACCGCATATGCAAGACTACCATTGTTAGTCAATATGATATCGTTATTGGCATTTGTTTGATCTTGACTTGAGTTCATTGTAATTGGATTGCCGTTAGTCTGTTGAAGGAGTTGAAAGGTGGGGCTATCCTCGGATGTGTAACCGACTCCTTGTGTTACAGTACCATAACTTGTAATGAATCCATTGGAATCGGTAGTGGCATTCACTCCCGATAGAGTAGTGGTAGGATTTACAGTTACATCTCCTGGTACGGTAGTCCAATTAAATGTGGCATTAACGGCATTGGTTCTTACTTGTGCAGGAGTATCCATAGTGGCATTCTTTGAGCGATAAGCAACTCCTGTGGCGGCATCGCTATTGTTGTGAGATGCCTGTGGTGAGGCTATGGTTAGTGCTATCGTATCCCCTGATCCTGTGCCGTAGTTGTTGTTAGTTCCCCCTATCGTAAGTGCAGACAATGGTTTTCCATCTGCGGAGAGAGTGTATGTTCCTGTTGCATTACCTGCAATCGTTACCGTATATGATGCAGTTGTTGTTCCTGTATATTGTTGAGCACCACCACTTACACTCGCACTTGCTACACTTGTGGTTGTGGTGTATGTACCGGAGAATCCTGTACCTCCTCCGCCTCCTGAAAAGCCCAATGTGCCACTTGGATATGTATATCCCGTTCCTGCATTAGATATTGAAAGAGCAGATACGGCAGCTCCTCCATCTCCTTTATCATCCTTTGAATCAGGACTCCATGTTGGCAAGGTGTATGGATTGGATATGGTTTGAGAATCTGCACTACTTGGATCAAGCGTCATGTTCTCCGTTGTAAATCTAGTATTGACTGACCAGGAAGGCAATACGGGGAAGTGTTGCCCTACAATCAGATCGCTATGTAACGATGCCGCTTTGGTTGATAGGACTGAATATTGAATGCTCTTATTGTCTATTCTTTCACTTTCTGTTTCAATAACGAATCCTAATCTTGGCTCGGTTCTCGCCTGGACTTGCCTATGATCACTTATCTCGGACAGAGGAATGGGAGTAAGACTGTTGATTGTGGCATTTGAATGAGTTGCTAATCCCCAACCTGTGGTGGGATAATGAACATAAGATGTGTTTGAGTGATCTATTGCAGATGCGTTTGTATGAAGGGCATTTCCTCTAAGGTGATGGAATCCGCCACTCACTCCAAACTGTGTGGAACTAACGGCAGAGGGTGAATTGGATTGACTATATGTGTTTGACCCTGTATATTGAACCAAATCAACAAACGGGTCTGAACCCTTATTCATAGGTACGGCTTTCAACGGTAGATTGGAGTTTGTGTTATTTGGGTCTAATTTAGATTCCCAATTACCTGCGGGCAAAGCAGTAGGATCAACAAGACCTGCTGATTCCATTCCAAGTGTCAAACCGAATCCAATAGGTTGCTCTGATGCGAGTGGTTTTGAGTTGCTTCTTCGAACAACGCTTGTGAAAGGAGTGGCCTCTGCCGTATGTGCAGTTAGGATTGCTCCGATTGGCATTGTCCTCTCAACACCATTGTAGTCTGAGGGGAATACCCATGAATCGCCATATGTTGTGGCATTGGGTAGTTTATTCATGGAGTCGTGGATACCGCCATCAAATCGGCCTTTCCCATATATTGGTTGATTAGCAGATTGATTCTCATTTGGATCACCTGCGAGCATATCCAAAGCATCAGAACTTGTTCTAAAGCCCCATGCTCTAACGGGCAACCTTCTGCTCAAATCATATGCGACCATACTATCTAATATGGACACATATTTTGTGAAGGACACGCCATCTGTATCGGTATCATAAGATATGGTCACTCCTGTTCTTTCTGGATTCAACCCATCGCCTATACCTTCTCCTCTAGTATGTCGTATATTCTCAAACTCTTTTGGTAATCGGAGAGTACCATGTGCCTCTCTCACAGTAGTATGACCCATAAGAACAGAGTTGGCAGACTTGAGTCCGACTATATTCCCATGCCCTCCCGCATTCAATCCGTTGTATCCATAGTTCTGTAACCATTGTGTGACATATATTCTTTCAAAGGGTAATGCATTCTCTGCTTGTGCAGTAGTGGTTGGGTTAGAGTGATTGCGTAGGTACAATCCTCTAGTGGGTGGGTAGTTTAGTGATCTCGGACCACCTGCTTCTCTGTATCGGAAGGTCATGTAGTGTTCTCGACTCGTTCCGAGGATGGCAGGATGGCTATACTCAGCCAACCAATGACATAGGAATGCGTCTGGAACGCACCCTGTACCTGTGTTGGCCTTGTCTAGTAGTGCAAAGTCACCGTTTGTAGCCGTTATACCACCACTACCTCCTGGTGTAAGGGCAGCTAGATTGAGATATTCGGGGTCGTGGCACAAGAGAGGAGGCACAGTAGCCAATTCAGTACCAGAACGGGGTACTGCGACCCCTTCTTCAAGTCCAATCATGAAGTAAGCAGACGATCCAACATCAATTACAGGGGCGATTGGGCGACCTCCTGAGAGTGAATAGTCGCCAATCATAAATCCATTCGTTATGATTTCAGAACTCGTGTTATATCGGCTTCCCCCACTCAAAGCATTGGCAAAAGTGAGCCTAGTTGCACCCGAATTAGTGCTAGTTGTACGGCTTGGAGATGCCCTTCTGACGAGATGACCTGCTCCTATCGTTGCAGTTTGTTCCTGTCCAGGGGCTACGAGGTAGTCAATGTCCGTTCTCGGAGTCACACCAGAATAAACTGCTTTCACATCTGGTAGCCTAAATCCGCTTAATTCACTCATTGGGATACCGTCTGAGGAAAATGAGCCATTTGCTCGATATCCACTTTCATCTTTGACTTCTAATGTGTCCAATTCAAAGACAGTTGAAGAATTAGTGGATCTAGCAGAACCAAAGCCATGATGCTTGTGTTCTGTTTCTGCCTCAAACAACAAAGAATAGGAAGAACCGTGAGAACGGTGCAATTGTCGCCTCATAGAGGCAGGAGTACCCCTCTGGGTCATAGGAGTCACGAAAGAGTGTCCTTGCCTTGCAAAGCGTATTCTATGGTGTGGAAACGGGTATCCTGTGGATGTGCCGTTGTTAGTTTGAGTAAGCACAGAACCTCGCTCTGCGTGGTCAGTAATTCTGTGAGCTGCAAATAAGCGTGTTGTACCGCTTGGAACTGCACCAGCAGTAGTGTGGGGGGTTAGACCCTGTTTCGTGGCCATATCGGGATGCAGAAGCCTCTGTACATGGAAAATTAACATCCTGTCGTGAGTATCAAACTGAGATGCACCTCCTGACGCTTCTGCAACGCCTGGTTTGCGAGGATCAGGAGCAGTTAGCCCTCCCAACCCCCAAGTCATGTTTGAGTAGGCTTGAATGCGGTCATGGCTACTTCTAACAAATACCTCTCCAGGTATCTCTGATGGATCAGGAAGTTGAATCTGCATATTTGGAGTCAATCTTCCATCCGTTGTGGATGGTCCTGTAATCTCTTCTCCCGTTGTTGGATCTATTCGGGTATTCTGTATTGAGTAGTCTTTGATTACAACTCCCAATGGCGATTTACCGAAAAGAGTCAGCCTGTTACCCTGGTCGTCTGTTGTGATAATATCTTCAAACACTTTTTCTTCATTACTGATTTGAAGTCCTGTGACTCTTGTTGAGTTAATCGTCTTTGATGAGAATATGGGGCGAGGCACATTTACACTATCATCTCCATCAATTCCAGCAGTTTCAAAATTGCCAACATATGTGATGTTAGTCAAATTGTCACGAGAATCGGAGAGCATATTATTGGAATTGCTTGTTGCCGTTGCCCTATATCCGTTACTTAGGTGGAACATATCTCCCGATGTGGCAGGAAAGTCAGTACCATATTCCATTTCTGCTAATTTTATGTTGCTTGATCCCGTAGTATCTGAATCAACTTTGGTAATATGGGCAAGCGATGGTTTTGTCACCGCATAATCGGGTGGAGGTATCTCTGGAAGGTTGCAAGAATTGAGTCCTTCTATACTAAAACGAACATAACCATGACCGGAACTGTGAGCCACCGCAGTTGAACCTCTTGAGTCGTAATTAGGAGCAGGGATACCCATGTTGCCTCCATCCATCGGTTTTGCAGTTAGATACCAAGTAGGTACTGATGCTCCTAAGCCTTGAATTACAGGTCCTGCATTTGCCGCCGCCCAATATCCACCTGCTGAGTTAGGTGTTGTAGCCTCCCATGTGAGAACAACGGTATGTTTTGCAGGTTCAGCAGGAATAGTAACCGTTGCAGTTGAAGCATTCAATTCTTCGGGATAAGAACCTGTATTCACTTGACTTATTTGAGATTCTAGCGTTCCTCCACTTATTGTGAAATCAACAAAGGACTCAGAAGTAACGGGTAGTCCATTCAATCTTTTTGGGCCGTATCTAAATGTGTTAATGGCGGTGTATGATAAGGAAAGACCTGTGTGATCCCCATCCGTGTAAGATATTGTTCCTGACTGAGGTAAATCAGAAGGGTATCCATTTTTGAAAGTACCATTCAACGCAACCCTCAGAGTTTGAGCTGCCTTTGCCAAAGTAGCCGTTCCCGTGTATTCCGGCCTTCCCGACATCCTAACATACCTTGCTCGAAGATAACGAGTCTTGCTATGCTCTCCGATTTGCTTGACCCTTCTGCTATTTATTTTGGCCGCTATGAGTCTAGTCGCTTCCTCTGTTCCTAGATTGTAGGTCTTGCTATTGGTATCATCTGTTGCGGCTTGTTTGAGATCCACTATGATGACGTTCTTAGCCTCAGACGGAGCAGATGCGGTTGCTAATGGTGTTCTTATGATTACAGTCAAACCCTGCCCCCATTGGTCGCCTGTGTTCGTTCCATACTCCCAATCGGTTACGGCATCACCGTATTCAGTATCGGGGTATGTGATGTGCATAGCAAAGAATCCACTTGCAGGATAACCTACCGTGCTTGATGCGTCTTCACCCATTGGAACTACCTTAGCAGGGTATATCTGCTTCGTATAACGAGTCATTACCACACCGCCCTCGCTGCAAACATCTCTTGGACATCTGCCAAACTGAATACATAATCAAAGACTCCAATCTCACCCATCGTCATGTTCCATGCCCAAATCTGGTCATTGTTCGTGTTAGTTGTGGTGTATGCAGTTGCTCCATCCGTGCAACCACAGGCCATGTTGTATGTTGAGCCATTGATTGTATAGATTGACATCGGACCGTTGGTGGCCGTTGGTGCTTGGTCAATAGCACCTGCCGCAGATAAGCCAATGAAACACATACCTGTCTGTGTTAGATCTCCGAGATACTTAGGCAGTTTCCCCTGGATTGGTGTGCCTGTGCCACCTACTAATGTATTTACTGACGATGATGTGAATGTGTGAGTGGTGTCTATCTTCTGCGTACTGCCTACATAGAACTCTTCACCACTAAGTCTGAAAGTCACATTCGTTCCTGATTTAGACATCGTGAGGTTATGCCATTTGCCCCTATGGATTCTAACTCCGTCTGCTTGAGCTGCATTTGTCACCGACCTTATGTTTGAGCCATCATGGAAAAGGAAGAAGAAGCAAGCCTGTTGGTAATTATTTCCTGTACCATCTCCCGTCACCGAGTTTTGCCCTGCTAGGTACAATCCCCAATACCTTCCGGCGGCATCACGACCTGTGATCAACGGACCGGATGCCGCTTCCACATTCGCATTGCCAAAGTTAGAACCAAAGTTCGGTTTGAACCAGACGCTTATTGTGTAATCTCCTGTGCAATCAAAATCTCCCATCGGCCCGTACTCTTTATTCACGGCAGAGCCTGTCCAATAGTGGGTTGCCACAGTTTGCAAACCATGAAAGTCAAGCCCTTTAGATGTAGTATCAACTGAGTAAGCAGGACCATTCTGCACATCCATTGTTGCGTGAGCACCTGTTTTTATTGATGCCACCTCAACACCTGCATCAACTGCCGCTAATCCACTTACACCCGTCAAAGTGTGAGGACTACCGCCTGTACTCTTTCCTGTGTATGTGAAGAAATCTCCACCTGCAATTGCATTGTTCGTGCCACTTGATTCAAAGTCAGTAGCATCAACAACATTGAGTGTGCTTCCACTTGAGTAATTACTTTGCACAGTCGTTGCGGCCTTCCCTCTTGATACTCTTAGAGGAGAGGCATAAATCGCTTCCGTCAGATCCTGTCCTTGATTGTATGATGCGTTGGCATAACCAACCTCCTGATCCAATCTAGCATACAGAAGACATCTTTTGAGAGAATTGCCTTCCTCCTTCAAACGATGATGTATTCCTTGCAATGTATCCTCATTGATGGTGTCGTTGTTCGTTATATCTGTGAAGTCCAATACCGCAGAAGCCGTGCTTACCTCATGTAGGTTTTGAAAGCCGGAGAACCCTGTTGGCCCTTTGGAATAGTGATGAAGGAAATCATCGCTATAATCATTTGATGTTCCATCGCTTATGTCAAAGGTGACTCCTGTGTGTCCTCCTCCAAAATACACAATGCCCTCCTCTTCTGTGCCAGGATATAACAATTCAACTTCTATTCCGTCTATTGCGTTACCATCCGAATCATAGAACAACTCAATGAAATCAGTAAGACTACCATATGGCACTATACTCCTAATCATAAAAGCATTAGTCACTACATCTGACGATAAGGTAGTTCTCTGTTGGTCTATTCCTTGAAACGATGCTAATGCACCCTTGACTCTAAGCACACCCTGCATCAATGGACCAGGAGTCTTTGTAATACGCTTGAGGTAATCAGTTGCCGTGATGCTAACTGCAAGGTGATTTATGTCTGTATCACTTGAGGGGTTAAATGCTGACAGGGTAGGAGATGTCATATCTGGAGCAGTTGCACTTGCACCAAGCAATGTTTCTGCGGTAGGGCTTGATACTGTCGTAACCGTAAATGATCCGCCTAGTCCGTTATAAGACCTCAAATTATTAGCAGAATCAAGGGTACTGCCCGCAACAGCTCCTTTGAATGTACTAATTGGAACAAATGTTTCTCCGTCTGCACCGATTGGCATAGGAGCTGCGAATGAGTTGGTCTGATACAACCTACTGTTAGTGGTTATAGGAGCACCGTATCCTACTACCTGTGCGGGCTTGTAGGCATATGGTGTTCTATTGCTAAGTCTAACATTGAAATTACGCCCCGATGCACCAGGGATTGTGCTATGGATCACTATTGAGATTCCCGATTCACCATCTCTGCTTTCAGTAGCAGTTCCTACGAATGCTCGGACATAACCCATGTGCGTTCCTGTATTCGTGTCAGTTGCAGATACAGGGAATATCGCAGGAGGGTCAAAGGCACTACCTCCTGTACTATTCTTCGCTTGAGGATGACCAGCCATGTTGATTCTCCTTATGACCTCCTCTACACAGACATTGAAATCAGAGGTGGTATTTGCTATTGAGTTGAAATCAATATCCAACGGCCTAACATATTCTAGTGCAGAACCATCGGATTTCTTTCCCTTCAATGAAAGATAACTTGTCTGACAGAGTATGGGATGCAAGGATTGCCTGTCATTTGCCGACTCGTGTGCCGATTGTACATCCCACTCAAAAGCCTCCATGTTCGGTCCGTCTAGGATTAGTATTCTCGCACTATTATTCGGATCTGCATGAACTGCATCTGCATTCAATCCTATGATAGCCTTTACAGACTCCCCCAATGCTTCGGCTACAAGTATTCGATCTGATAGTCCTAAAGGCGTTTCACCCGAAATTATTCCTGGTATATCCACTACTGACAATATGATCGGAGAAGAGTCATTGGCAACGGTAGTATTGGTATCCACCACTATGAATCCGCCAAGCGTTACAGTCATACCTGCATCTATGTTTCCTAGATTGCTACTTTCATTGCTTGATGTATCAAGTGGATTCCAGGTTTCAGAAGTTGTGATGGTCAGAGAAGTTCCGTTGTTGTATGCGGCTTTGGCGACAATACCATATCCACTATTCAAGACACCTTCTCCTATTGTGACATAGAAGTTGGTAGCACAATTGGCTTGAAGCCCTCTTTCTCCTGTGCTATTCAAGAATGCAGAGGCATCATCCACATTCAATGTACCACTACTGTACGAAGTGACTACTGCTTGAACGGATGGTCTTTGACACCTTATGAGTGTCCTAGACGCAGCTAGCCAATCATACAGTTGGTCTGTAACCTCAAGGGATGCTATGGGGCTATGTTGCCCCCAATCAACCGCAAACCTAGATTCGTTCTCTCTCATCTCTGGTCGGTTTATCGCCATTGTACAATCAATACTCATCTTGAATGATTTGTCTGATGGTATTGGCGTTCTCGCATCGTTATCAGAAGCCAACAAACTATCCACATCATAGAACATAGAAGGGAATAATGGCAATTCAGTCAAGGCTCTAGTGGATGCGTAGTAAGTTGAAGTCTGCTTATCATTACGGACAGACGCATTTCCTGATCCTACAATCTTGTCCTTCCAACCAGGCATGAAAGGATGCTCCGCAAAGACGGGTTGGATATCCACTCCTCCTTGACCCAAGCCTCCCAAAGTCATTGTAACTGTGGGAGTTCCAAGATCGCCAATCTCTTTCACAGGTGTTCCTTGACCTAAATTAAAATCCCTTGTAGAGCGATGGTCTATGATATCCATCAAAAGAGAACGGCCTTTGATAGATACCTTTGATTCATCTTCACCGCCTAATTGAGGAGTTATCTCTTCGACCCTGCCTCTCATCAATACTTTCTCAACAGTTGCTTGGAGAACATCAAGAGGGGAGTTTGAAGAATGCGACACATCATCAAGCATAGCAAAACTTGTTCTCTTTGCTGGATGAACTAAAACGAAGTTGGCATTCCCCGTCAGCTCATTGTCAATGACATCCATAAATGAAAGATTGGATCGTCTAAATGATGAGGGAGTAACTTTGTCATCAGTATGCGTCTTCCTATTACTGCCACCCCCTCCTACTATGTGCATGATGTGGTAATCAGAGTTGCTTGTATCATCAGGAGTGTTTGTGCTTGGTATCGCCTTTGGTATGGAATATCCTCCTATTCCTGTGCCTAAACCATATACTGTGTCCTCAATATTGATGAAGGGAGAAGGAGTGATGTCACCTGTTGGATTGGATGACAGGGTGTGTGATGCAGGTTTATCGTTGAAACTGCTTGTAGGAAGGCTCACAAGACCTCCAGGTGCAGTTACTGTGAGAGTTATAGCAGAGGCATCTGTCTGATTGCCCGAATAAGGCCGTCTAAGCCAATCTGAGAGTGTTCGGCCACCAAAGACGGCACTACCACAAGGAACGGTCTTAGACACGACTAGATAGGCCGCATTTCCCGTAGCATGATCAGGTTGGAACTTAGTGCTAACATCTGCCGTTGCTAGGCTTGTACCTGCGACCACTTCTCCTGTCAAGTCTATCGCATTGTAATGAACTTGAACCTGCCTCGGACCACCTGCACTAATCAATACAGAAGGGGAGTCAATTATGGCAATTCTGCTAGTGTCTTCGGGAGTTAGGTGTCTAATGTAATTATCATTTGTTGGCGAGCCATTTACGAAATCAGCAGTATGGTCTGTATCCAAACCTTTCAACATGAATGGTTTTACATTGCTAACTGCAATAGCGACTATCTCATCCCTTGTTGAGGCATACACATTCTGACTGAGTGAATTGTCATAGAAACCAACGCCCGCCTCAGTCACTATTCGATTGAATACGTTTGAGCTACTACTGCCCGAATCAGTTGCACCGATTGTTGATGCTTTGTTGATTACCTTTGATATCTCTCCATGAAATACCGATTCTGTGACTTTTACTCTTTCATTCTCTGTGATAAGAGTATGGATATTTACATCCTCATTAACATAATCAAAGGTGTTTGCGATCCCCTGCACCGTTTGTTTTACCACTTGTTCATCGGGTATGGGTAGCATTTTCAAAAAGAAATCTCCTTCAATCAAGTTGTATGCAGTTACCGCCCCCATGCCACCGTATGTTTCGCTTGGAGCATACAATGTGTCAGCATCCGTTGAATCTGTGCTACGACTTTTGGTTGAGAAAAAGAATGCATCATTTGAAAATCCAGAACTGTCTTCAAATCTTTGACCCTGTGTATAATGTGCTAGAGTGAATGTATCTCTCTTTCTCTTTCTTTGTCCTGTGACTGAATCAGAAACTTCTTTGTTGCCTGGATCAATGAATAAGTCTGCCCTTCCAATTGTAAAATAAACAGGGGTGTTGTCTGTATGTGCAAATATATGTCCTTGTGTCGTTGGCAGATTATCCACCGTTCCATTTGCCGCATCGTTAGCCAAATGTACAGATGTACAATTTAGACGACTATTAGCAAAATCAATTCCGGTTATTCTAATTCGTTCTATACGATTGATAGATGGATTAAGGGTTGATGTGCTTGAAGTGGAGAGTACAGAATTATCTGAAAACCTCACATTCTGCGAATCTGGGGGCGTTATAACGCCTGTGGAGGGGCTTGTTCCTGCTTGATTGATTACCGCATTAAGCACCGTTGATTTCACACTTGAGAAATACGCTTGGTCTGTTAAGTCAAGAGTTGAAGAATACCAGGATTGGTCTTTCACCTCTTCCAAAGGTATGCCTTGAGTCAGAGATGCTAGTTTCTCTAAAGCAGAATACCTGTCAGTAACTCCCCCTGGATTTGCAGGGTAATCTCTAATCTTGAAGTGAGTGGTGCTGAAACTATGCCCTATTGCCACCATAGGTATATCCAACAATCCATCAAGTCTGTCCGTTCCATCTCTGCCTTGATTGGTAGCTCCTGATCTTGCATGGTCAAAGAAATACACTTCGGGAATATCATAATCATCGTCAAATCTCCACAAGCCAAAGGTGTTCTGCATCTTCGTCAAGGGTTCTATTTTTGGATCAACAATTCCTTGAGTGATACGAATGCTCTCAATAGCACCTCGAAACTCTCCTCCTCTCCCTCCAATAAATATGTCAGATGATGATTCTTGCAGTAATCCTCCTTCCCCTCCAAGATTGAGTTCGGCTACTATATCTCCATTGATGAAACACTTAATTTCAGATTGAGTGTATTGTGCAGTTACTAGAACTAATCCTTGTTGCCCGAATGTCAAATCTTGAGGGCGATGGGCATTTGATGAAGATGAATAGACTCCCGAATTGCTTACAGTATGAACAGGAGCATTGAATGAGGTGGATAGAGTATAGGGTCTATCGGCAGTATATACTTCAAACAGTAGTTTGCCATTAGCGAAAGGTTCTCCATACTTCAATCTAAACGATCCTGGTTTCTCAACAATCACTCCTCCATAATCAGGAACAATATATGCATCTATTGTGAAAGAGCCTCTGAGTGCGTTCAATGGATTTGATTGTGAATCAATATGTTTTCTTCCAACTTTAGTTGCATGGCTCTTTGTTGATTTGACTGTTCCTGAGAATTGCTTTGGTCTAAGGTCTATTCCCGATTCTCTATTTCTCCCCGTAGGAACAACCAACCCATCGGTGAAACCGTTTAGACGAAGTGCTTTGCCATGAAATCTTACAATGCCCATATCATATACCCACCAATTGCTCCACCGCAGTAAAGGTCATCTCATATGACCAAAAGCCATCACCTGCACTATATGATGGGCTAAACATTGTCAGAACAACAGGTATTGCGACACCTTGTTCCAGGTATGGATTTGGCCTAATGGTTTCATTATTTACTACTATTGTTGGATCGAAAGACTTTGTATTTTGATCGGAGGAGAAGTCTGTTCCTATTCCTGATGGTATGAGATATTGCCTCAATACCTTGTTGCCATCTGTGGATGAGGCCAATGACTCATATGGAACACGAAGCCCTACGATATACTTCTTGACGACATTTGCATTATCCACTCTAAGGAATCTTGAGGCATCTAAGGAAGCAACCCCTTCTGGTATATCCACAACTGAACCGCCTAATGCATTTGGCGAAATCAATGCCCCTCCTGCACTCATATTTGATAGATTCAACAAATCCTGTACCTTATCTTCCATAGTCAGTTGAGTAGCTGCAACTCCTCCTACTGCATTTGTCACAAGGAATTGCTTTGTCCAATCCTGTCCTGCATTATCTTTTGATACGGTTACTGTGTGGTTGCCCGCAGAACCTACGGTCTTGTTTGTAATAGTGATTTTCTCTCCGTTGAATCCTGATCCACTCTGAGAATCTTGAGAGAGGGTTTCAAGTTGGCCGGATGATTGGGATGTGGTGAATATGTCTGAGAAGTTAGTAGTAGTTGTATCCACTTTGACTTGAGCACTTCCTAATGCAGTTGCTATTGTGTCGGAAAGGCTATCGCTACTTGTGGTTGAAGATATATTCACCACGATGATACTGTTCGTTGCAACTGTGGATGAACCGCTACCATTCTTCAACTGTATTGTAATGTCTTCTCCTAATCCTGCGTTGATTTGACCAATGCTCTTGAAGTTAATTTCAACTCCGTCTAATTCAGTTTTGACAGTATTCCAACTACTAAACAATTCATACCAAGTTGCTTCTAATGATTGGCTACCGTTGATTGATGTGTCAATGGTGAATGCTGAACCAACACCTGGAGTCTGTTGGTCATCGTCTGTAAATATGCCTTGAAGAGTTATGCCAATCTGTGTTTGATTGAGATCAAGTGCAACACGAGTATTGAGTATTGGAAGGGGATAAGCAGTAATTATCCTGGTCAAATCAAATGTTATACTGTCTGCATCTAATTCCATGATGCTACTATCTCTTCGAATGAGTTGTATTCTTGGCATCAGATTCCTCTCCCATATCCACCTGATCTTGACCGTGATTTGAATACACGCTGAACTTCTTTGCTAACCGCCTTTGCAATATCTTGAGGATTGCCATTCGCACCACTAACTGTGATATTGACTGTGTTTTCATTTAGGGTGTTATCGTTGGTTATGTTTGTAGTGCCTCCACCACCCATTCCTTCTCCTTGTATTGCAACAGGTATGCTCCTGCCATCGGGGAGTGGCACTACTGCCTCAGTACCGTGTAATATGGCAGGAAAACCACTTGATGGTCCTGATACTACTCCTCCCTTTGAGAAGCCGAGAGCACCACCAATAGATCCTCCAATAGAACCTACGAAATCAGATACGCCTCCTATTACATCTCCAAAGTCAGGAATCATGTCAAATATTTCTTGTACGGTATCAAGAAAGCCTTCAAAGATACCTACTATTCCATCAATCGCCCATTGAATTGCATCCCCTGCTCCGTCTAACATAGTAGAGAAAGCATCGCCAACTGCCTCAATTGGAGGTGTTATGAACTCAAATATTGCATCTTTAATGCCTATCATTTTATTTATTATCCAATCAACTTTGTTGCCCGCTACTTCGGCCAATGCGTCAAATGGATTCTCTGCCGTGAATATGTAAAGGAGATCGTTTAGGAATGTATTTATCCAGGAAAGAAGTCCTGTAAAGATACTAAAGATGCCTGTTATAACCCACTCTATTAAGCCTAAGAATGTCATGAAAGCACCTCCTGCACCCGCATCTCCTAAAGCCCCGCCAATCTCCACCGCAAGCCAAACGACTAACTCAATCAATTTGCCGAATATGACACCTGCTACTTCAAACAACAGACCGAGAGTTTCTATGAATAGCACTATGAAATCAACTATTCCACTATCAACTAAGAAACTTCCAAACCTGTTGAATGCAGAGGTTAGACCGGATGTCACACTACCTCCTGTTATACCTAAATCTTCAAACGCCTTTTGGAATGAACCAAATATTGCACTTATACCTGCCCAGATGCCCATAAATACCGCAAGCAATGCATGGAAAACTCCGTGATCGTACATTGCTTCAACCACACTCAACCATGTTGATATCCACCAAGTAATTATTTCCACCATCAAAGTGACTACTGATACGAAGAATGTTCCAAACTCGGTAAGAACCGACTTCGCCATTTCAATAGCTGGTCCGAAATCAAAAGCCATTATCTGTTGAATGACTCCTATGAGGATGTCTTTCAAACCGCTTAAAGCGGATATCAATTCGCCTGTACCACCACCTGCCGAACCAACAGATGAAGTGAGATATGCAAAGACGGATATTACTGTGAATAATATTCCAATCATCCCTAGAAAGGACATTCTTATGCCATCAACTGTCTTCTCCATAATTCCTAAAGGAACTAACAGACCCTTCATCGGAGCGAGAACTGCTCCAATTCCTGTTTTTAGTTTGAGCCATAGATTGTAAAACGGGCCAAGAAGTTTATTGAAGATTACAACTTTAGTATAGGATTTTGTCATGGCTTTGCCAAAGTCTTTGTCCAAAGCCATACCTGCGGCAGAAACTTGTTTTGTCCAATCCGCTAAGTTTGTATCAGCCATCCTGCTCCCTCAATTTCTGGTTCATCAGATCGAAACTATCTTGTAGGGTGGCACTATCACTTGTTGTCCGTATATGCCTCCCTTTATTTTGATTTCCTTGAGCGTTATAACGAGATCTTTGTTTTTCAAGCCGTTTTGACTCCTCTGCTTGCTTTTCTTGATGTGCCCGAACAAAGTTATACAGAAAATATACACGCTCAGGTGGTTGGTCATCCCAAGAGTGTGGAGGGCAATTAAAATGACTACCCAATACATAGGTTATAGCCTGGTAAGAGAGCATGATGCTCTGTTTAGGAGTGAAGTGACCTACCCTGCCATCTGAATTGAGAAACCTTCGGAGTTCAGGGTAGGTTATTCCAAAGGGGCTTGCTCACCGCCAGCGAATGCTTCCATCAAAGATTCAAGTGATGGCAATACCTTGATTAGTTCCTTGCCCACTTCAGGACTTAATTTTAGAATGTCTTTCTTGGATATTGCAGGATCGGTTTTCTCTATGCAATTTGTAAGAACATACGAATAGTATCCTCCAAAATCAATTGAAGGAGCAGGTTCGCCATCAACCATTTGGAAATCAACAAACCTGGATATCGCTTCTTGTTGCTGAATCCAAGTGAGTGGTTTTACGAAAACCACTAGAACGCCTTTTTCTGTTTCAACCTCGTGCCTAACCGAACTTGATACGGTTAGAAAATCATTCGCCTTCAACGCCATCTGTTTCATCTCCTTCTGTTAGAGGCGTTTCGTCTGTGGCACTTGCCTCTGTTGCGGTATCTGCTTCAACTAGGGTTTCAACCTGGTCTGAGCTAGTTGTGGAATTGGTGGCATCCCATGCCCTCAATCTATCGATCAACTGTTGTTTGTTTCCATAGATTGGCTCTCCCGCCTGTTGTAATAAGACCTTTAATTCGGTGACAGACATCTCTTCGTAACCATCTGTATAGACAATTTCTTCTTCTTCCTGTACTAATGGCGTGTAAGCACCTTCAACTGCTATTTCACTTGAAGATAGCCCTGGTCCATCAGTTATCTCATCGCCATTGATTGTCCAATCAATCCTTGCTCTTGTGCCATTGACCGAAACGAATCCCGTTAGCCTCATTATAACTCCCTCATGTTCAATGGTTATTCAAGCATTCCCTCATAATATGAAATATGGATTGTTTTCTGTCACCTTCATGTGGCGAACCACCAACTCAACATCAGCGAATATTGGCCCCTTGTCTGATGGTATCTGATGATCCGCTTTTGTGATGGTGTAATCCTCCAAAGTTATAGTAGCGGTTTGCCGAGTAGTTGCACTACCTGCTTTGGTCATTGTGAATGTAATGTCGTTTGTGTTCTGGTGATGCCTTCGAGTTCTGACTTCATCCCATAGTCTATCATCCTCAACTAAAGCCTTGAATGAGAATGTGTATTCCCTCACTCCTTCTGTGATATCCAATGGAGTCTGCGTTGCTCCGTGTTGAACCTGATCTGTATCGGATGTTGCACCTTCAAAGCCTCTAATGTACCATCTAGCCGTGTTAGTGTTTGCTAGTCCTAGACTAAACTCTGTTGCTCTAAGCACAGGTCTTCCAAATATCTGTATGCTTATATCTTGGAATAGATATGGTTTTTCACCATCAACCGCTATACCGCTAACCTTTCTGTTCGCTGCGGTGTTTGCAGTATTGTCAAACATTCGGTGCGGGGAGAACATATCGCCTGTATCAGTATAGTGTCTTGCAGCTTGATACTCACAACTAATCTTCAATTCTCCCTCAGTATCTGCTGATATATTTGCAGATCCAACCTTGCAACCGCTATACAATCTAAGCAGTTGTTCTCCACCAGGAGTAGTATCGCTATTCCTAAACGATTGCTCAACGGTGAAAGAGGGTACAACATTGTGTCCGAAGAGTGTATGTGTGACTCCATTTTGAAGTTCTTTTGTTGATGCTACAATGTTTGGACTACCTTTTGATGCATCAGATGTGTATCTCAATCTATCAACACCACAAGAAGCAACTGCGTGAGCAAAGGTAAATGGTTCTTCAACATGAACATGATCTCCACCAACTGCAATTACTCTCCTGATCTCATGCTTGAATATTGTGGGTGGCGTTCCATCTTGACCTGGAATCTGGTGTGTGTCTTTGTCAATAATCTGAATGTAATCTCCCACCGTGAACATTGCACGGACTGTCGCCCCCACATCCACTCTTGTATCTCCAATGGATACTGCACCTGCAAGTGGTGGCATGAGAACAACACACTTGTTAGAAGCAAGAGCCAATGTAGCTGCACCAGAATCAATGTCTGCTATGCCTTGAACATCATTGGAAGATATTGATGCGTATGATGCGTATTTCGTAGTGCCACTATCATTCACTTTGAGGACACCTGCGGCAGTTCCGCTTGTAACTTTGAAGACGGCTTTTGAAGTCAGAGTAACATCATCGCTACTTGTTGATGCTACCTTAGCACCAATCATGAAGTTAGTTCCTGTTGTAGTTGAGAGGCTATCTAAGCCCGTAAGAACAGTTCCTGATGATGCTATTGCAGTATAATCGCCCGCAGTTCCAGAAGCCGATTGTAATTCTGCTCTACCCGTTACGGTTGCATCATCGCCTAAATTGAATAATTTCTCAGAAATAGTGTTACTCCCGCTTGCTAGGGTGGCTAGAGAACCGTTGCTCTTTGCGGTATGACCTCCTAATGCGTACTTCAACCACCTCATACTGTGAGCATTTACCTCTATTGAACCCCCTTCTAAGGTTTCACGCCCACTTGTAATTACATTGACATCCCTGCCCATGCCAATAACGTGTTGTTGCCTAACATCAATTGATGGCTCAGGCAGAGCAAACTCGTTTAGTAATCCTAGAAATTGATCGGTTCGTACTTTTTGACTGTTGGTTGCATCACTCATAGATGAATCAAAAGTGGGGCAACGGTATGCCTCTATCACTAAACTATCTGATGAACCTGCCGCTTGGCTTGCAGATGTAGCCAAAGCGGGTTGAACGGTAATTGTTCCAGCAGTTGTGTCATTTGCCGTTATGTAGTATGTTCTTCTAGTTGAAGCGTAATCATCAGAAGCGAAATTAGTGCCTCCTGTAATCTTAACAACACAACCGACCAATATATTATCAGGGATTTCAACATCAGTTCCTGATCCTGTGTGCCAATAAGCTCCTGTTCCTACTGTAATTAGACTCGTACTATTGGTGCTTGAAGTGAGTGTCCAGGTAGCACCATCACACCGTAGCCCTGTTTCTTTACCGAATGATACTTCGGCCAAATCTCCTTTGTATAGTGCATTCGCCATGTTCTATCAAAGGTCGCTAAACGGTCAATGCTATTTAGCAACTATCACTCAGAATCCGTATCTGCGTCTTTTGACTTAGTTTTGGACTTGGTTTCCTCTTTAGGAGGCGTTATAATGGCTTGAGATTGCCTTTGTGCCCTTATTTTCTGAGCCTCTGCAACTTCTGCTAGATCTCTTGAAAGTTGAGCAGTTCTCTGATTGATGTAATTAACGATGTCTTGAGTGCAAGCCTGGTGTAGCCTGAATAAAACCAATCGATCTGCTGATTGTTCTTGTAAGGCTAGTAGTGCTTGTTCTGGGGTAAGAGTCACTTCTTCGGAGGTCATTATGCTTCCTCAGATGTATCTGGTTCATAAAGTTGTCAATTCTGTTAGGTTTATTCTGTCCAATTCCAACCACCTATATCTGTTACGATAGATCCATATTTTTCCTGTATTAGATTCTTGTAGGCTTCAATTCCTATTATGTTTCCATCCTCATCGTAATCTGTTGTGAGCCATGTGTCAAACCACCCCACATCCCAAGTTCTATCGGGAGTCCAGGTGTGAATATCAGCATGGACAATTGTAAATCTGTCATCCTTAGCACAGTTATCCCATACCAAATCTATGACATCTTGCTCACTTTCAACTACTGTTACGCTAGTCACATCGTCTGACTCAAGCAATGGAATGTGGATCACACCTAAACCAAGACCTGCAATTAGGATATCACCGGACATACGAGGCATGAGCCATTGATGTTCAACATACTCTTGTTCCGTGTCCTGCATGATATTAAGCCATGATTCACCAAACTTTCTATACAGTACAGTATAATCCCCCTCTGCTATGTTTCTATAATTGACATAGTTTAACCAAGATGGTTCTCCGGTGGTAGCGGTGCATCGCTCAACCTTGTAGTCGCCACTCTCCCCATCAGGTATCCCTGTCACTTCCCATCTCATGGTATCAATATCCTCGGTGTTACTGTTGGAGATGACGAAGTAGTGCCATTAGAATTGGAAGCCTCACAATTTACATCCCAACTGAATCCATCGCCAGAAGCAGAAAGTAATAGATATCCTCTTCCGCCCGAATTGTGTGTTATTTTCACCTCAATTCCAATGTCATTAGAAGTACAGTCTTGGTTAGTTGAACCCGAACCGCTTTTGGCAACGCTAGATACTGCACCAAAGGTGTCTTGCACTTCCTGCACATTGCCTAAGCCCCATGAGAAGGATGTTGCTGATGTCGCTCTGCAATATCCATAGGTTTCGAATGTAAGGGTCCCGCTATTGAGGTTCACCGCATTAGAGTAATTAATGCCATAAATCAACTCAATATCTCCTGTGCCACTACTGAATGTATTACCTGCATTTGCAGGTATTACTCCTGATCCCGATGTACAATCAACTATCACGGCATCGTCAAAGTTGCCACTAGATGTAGTAGCCACGCTAACATTGGATGGTGCAGAACTACCACCACCACCGCCACCGCCACCACTACCTGCTTGTCCTTGTTGTGCGACTGTTCCTAAAACGGCTGGCATTGGCATAAAATCACCCTAATACTATCCACTCGCTACTATCAACTGCAATGAAGGTCTTCGCTTCGTATCTTGTAGTGATTGTTTGGTTGCTAGTTGAACCATTCATTGTATCCGATCCGTTTGCTGAGATAGTCACAGTTCCTGTTGTGTTGCTAATGATGACATACTGTTCGCCTCTGTTTGGAGAAGCAGGTAGGGTAAATGTCATTGCACTTGTTGCTACTAAATACAATCCGGCATAGTCGTCATAGTCTAATGTTTGGTTGCTTGAGAATGTTCGCATCTGCCCTGCCTTTGCCGCAACACCCGCAGCAGGAGTGTCACCATGAGCGAACTTATTGACACCTACTGACAGAATCTCTCTTTGACTATCATTGACCATAATCCTGAATCGCATCTCTCCATCTGCATTGCCACTTGTTTGATCACGAATTGTCATTATGATATTTCCATAATCTCTGTAATCGTGTATCGCTTCTACACTACCTACATCCAACATACTTGAGTCTGCACCTGTAAATCTGATATTTCCAATATCGTCATCATCAGAAACGTCACCTTGATCAATGTATCTGATAAGATGCATTATTGGTCCTCTTGCAGTTGTAGTATCATCGTTAGTGAATACGAAATGCCCTAACCCCTTCGTCTTGAATGACAACCCAACGTCTGTTTCATCCCCTGTTGCCTCAAGTCCTGGTCCGGTTATGCGACCTGCTGAAGTTGTGTTGTTTGAGTTATGGACTACATCTGTTCCAAACAGAGTACCAGCAGTAGTATCAGAGATACCATTCCATATCTTGATGTACGAGTTTGCACTTGTTGTCTTACCAAACAGTAGTTGCTCGTTGCTAGAATCATCAAGAATACCATGATTATCATCAATTATGATGTTTTGACTGTTAGTATCCAAGTTTCCTCCGATTGTGACTCCTGCATTGAAAGTGGCAGCTCCCGCTTCTGAACCATCTAAAATGAGGGCATTGACATTGGAGTTGTTGTCCTTGACCATGAAATACATATCTGCATCATTTACAACTGCTTTAATCTTGAAATGACCGCTATCATGTGCAAGGTTTGCATAAGTCGTTCCAGCATCTTTGAGTCTTATATCTGCACCATCAGCATCAAGAGATATATCTCCCGAAGAATCTATTGTGAAGTTACCGACAACGAGTGTGTCAAGGCTCGATATAGTCAAATCCCCACTTGAGTATGTGACATCCGATAGATCGTTGAGTGCAGAAGCACCACCACCACCTGCATTTGCATCCACATATGCCTTGATGGATTGCTGAGTTGCTAGAGCAGTATCGGAGTCAGAAGCCATGTTATCCTCATCTAGGATTGTGGTGACTCTACTGTTAGCACCGCCTAATCTGACACCGCTATCGCTTATGTCCAAGCGTGATGAACCGCCCGTTTCGAATGTCTGTGTATCTGTGCCGAATGCTATTGAGTTGTTCGTATCGTTCGAATGCCTAATCTCACCAGGGATTGTTAGATTGCCACTAAATATTGCCTCACCTGCATTAGATGCGTCAAATCGCAAGAAGTCAGTAGTGACACCACCATCAATCCCTCTGAGATAGAGGTCTTTGTCGTCAGTTGTGTTCTGCAAGACAATATCGCCCGAAGATATCATTGCGATACGGAAGTATTCTGTTCCTGCCGATTTGAATCTCCAGGTGGGGCTACCTGCATCAAAGGATATGTCGCCTGATCCATCAATGGTGAAATTGCCTGTAACATCAATCTCTGGTGTGGAATCTAAGTTGAATTGGAATCTCGTAGTTCCATCGTCTTTGAAGTATATCTGATCTCCGGCGGCATCAAATGTGAGATCACCAGACGAATCTATTGTGAAGCCACCGACAACGAGCGTGTCTAAACTGCTAATTGTTAGATCACCACTTGAATAAGTCACATCGGATAAGTCGCCAAGAGCAGAAGCACCACCTGCATTGTTATCCACATAATCCTTGACGGCGGCAGAAGTAGGCAAAGTGGTGTCGTTGTCATTTGAACCGATGCCTTCTGATTCTGTGACTACTGCTGATGCAGCTAAGTCTGATACTGTTAGGTCTGCAATATCGCTTGTGTATGCAAGAGTAGAGGCAGTTCCCCAATCCGTATCATCTTGGTCTGCTCGGTAGTGATAGATTCTCTTTGTACTGTTCTTAGCGAATGCCAATAAGTTTGCATCTCCACCTGTATGTCCTGTGAATGTGTCCAATACCAAAACATCAACATAATCAGATGCGTTAGTAGTAGAGCCATCTTCCAAACCTGTCTTTGTTGAGAATCTTCCTGATATTTCTCTAAGCGTATTTGCCAAGTCTTCAGGAGCAAAATCCCTATCATCATCTGTTTTCAAGTATGGAGCGTGTATAGTTCTGAAGTCTAAGTCAAACGGATCTGCGTCTGATCCAGGGGAAATATCGGAGTAGTTGATGTCTATACTCGTATCTCCACTAAGGAACTTGATTTCTTCCGAGTTGGAGATAGATACTTCTGTTCCATCATCATCCTCAATTACGAAGGTCATGCCCGTAGTATATCCGTATGATAGAATCTTATCCTCAATAGCGGCAGAAGTCATTATCGATGTGTCATCGTTAGAGAAGGATTCGCTACTCAATTGAATACTACCTGCGGCTATTTCAGATACAGTCAAACCGCCTACATTGAGGGTATCTCCGCTAAGACTAATCCCTGTTCCAGCAACTAAATTGGTATCGTCACTAATATCTATTTCACCGAGCGTAATCGCTTGGTTTGATATGCTAAGGTAATCGTGACTAGAAGTAACCAATGTTACATCCGTTGAGTTATCCGTACCTGCCGCATCAACACCGAGATTGCTTCTTGCAGTTGCTGCATTGGCCAAGTCGGACAAATTGCTAGACTTGGCTAGTTTAGTGCCTATGCTAGTAGTAATTGTTGTTGAGAATGAGGCATCATCACCTAATGCGGCTGCCAATTCATTCAATGTGTTCAAAGCCGCAGGTGCGGAATCAACAATTCCTGCAACTTCCGCATCCACATATGCCTTGATTGACTGTTGCGATGCAGCAGCGGTGGCACTATTGGAACTCATATCATCTTGATCTAACAGAGTCAATTGTGTGTTGGTATCCGTTGAAGCAATGGTTACTGCTCCTCCTGATTCAGTTATTGTTATGTTACTACCTGCGGTAAATGCAAGAGTTTCGCTTGATCCTAATGTGTTGCCTCCCGCAGTTACTGTTCTGAATGTGTTAGTATCGGTTTGATTTTCCCAAGTTACTGTTCCACTACCATTTGTTCTCAATACTTGATTTGCTGAACCGTCTGCGGTTGGGAATGTAAATGCGTCATTAAATGTAACTGCACCTGTTTCCAAAACTTTGAATATCTGAGTATGACTACCTGCATGACTTGTTTTTCCATTTTTGGTTATAGCAAAGAAAGTATTATCGCTATTGTTATTGTTAGAATCTAATTGCATATAGATTTCTTCGGGTGCTTTAATTAGAATAGAATAGTTTTCCTCAAACATACCTAAGTCTTGTCTATCTCTAAATTGATAGCCGTCATAGGGTGGTGTGTTGTCATTAGCCCCACTTACGCCAGGAATATTTAGCCCGCCTGTGAATGTTGCTATATTGTCGCTTTGCGTTCCTATGGTAAAATTACCACCTAAGTCAGCGTTAAGAGCAGTTTTAACATCAGCAGTAGTTGTAGTGTTAGTATCGGTAGCAGCGAGTGTCAAAGTTCCTGCGGCATCATCATAAGTCTTAGTGATGTTAGACCCTGCCGTAATTACTCCTGCTACAAAGTCTTCAACCTGCTCTTGTGATAATTGTGTATTGGTGTCTGTTGAGGCAATAGTAACTGCTCCACCTGATTCTGATATGCTGACATTGCTTCCTGCCGTGAAAGCAAGAGTTTCACCTGATCCAAGAGTATTGCCACCAGCAGTTACGGTTCTAAATGTGTTAGTATCGGTTGATGCAAATGTAATCGTGTCATTACTTGCATTCGTTGTAATGGTAACATTTGACCCCTCGGCAAAGGTTAGCGTGTCTGCGGCGGCATCGGCTACAACATCAGATTGACCGCTAACTGAAATAGTCTTGAATGCCTCTCCTGCCCCACCCGATGCAGTAGTGTCAATGGAATCCTGCAAGTTATCAAGAGTCATGTACTTCCAGGAGGAAGCAGACTCATCCCAAAGCAGAATCTTATCATCAGTAGCATCCGTGCTTTCATTCAACTCAGACAAGTTTGCAGGGTCGTCTAACTTGAGGCCACTTGCCTCTTGAGCCAAACCATTACCTGCCGCAACGCTGAAAGTGGTAGAGGATAGGGCTATACCACTACCTGCTGAATACTCGGTGTTAGTATCGGTTGATGCAATAGTCACCGCACCGCCACTTTCTGTAATGGTGACATTACTACCTGCCGTAAATGCGAGAGTTTCACCACTTGCTAATGTATTTCCGCCAGCAGTAACCGATCTAACGGCAGTAATGTATGAACCGAGATCACTAATTTGTGACTCCGTAATTGATAGTGCTGCTTGATGCTGAGTTACGCTTCCCTCAGATATTCTTCCATTGGCAAAAGTTCCGCTTGTAATCTTCGAAGTTGCCAAAGAGGGTATGTCTGATGCAGATAAACCACCGTCTAGTATGTTTATCTCCGCTAATGATGCAGTTATACCTAGATTCGTAAGGGCGTTTCCTTGTTGTGTTGAGTTCAATCCCTGGTTGCTAACATCAACTCTCAACCTGTTGCCCAATGATGTTGCGGTTGTTGTTGAGAATGACGCATCATCTCCAAGAGCTGCAGCGAGTTCGTTTAGAGTATTCAATGCACCAGGAGCAGAATCAACAAGACCCGATACTTCTGCATCAACATATGCTTTGATGGATTGCTGAGAGGCGGCCGCAGTAGCACTATTGGAAGCAAAGTTGTCCTCATCAAGAAGAGATAATTGTGTATTAGTGTCGGTGGATGCAATAGTTACTGCACCTCCACTCTCCGTTATCGTCACATTAGATCCCGCAGTAAAGGCAAGAGTTTCAGTTGAAGCAAGAGTGTTGCCACCTGCGGTTATGGTTCTAGGAGTCATGTCATCCACTACCAAATCAATAGTGCCGTCACCATCCTCATAGGTAGCAGATATTCTCGTTTCGGTATTTCCAGAGAACATTCCGCCTACTATGTCTTGAACCTGTTCGGTGGAGAGTTGTGTGTTAGTGTCGGTGGAAGCAATGGTAACGGTATCGCTAGATGCATTAGTCGTAAGTGTCACATTAGAACCCGCTGCAAATGTTAGCGTATCGGTTGTTCCATCTGCAACTACATCGCTTTGCCCAGATACTGATACGGTGCTGAAAGCGTTCTGATTGTTCTCTCCACCTGCACCTGCGGCAATCCAGGTAAATCCACCACTAGCCGAGTCGTAACTCAAAATGTAGTTATCAACAGGGGAGTTCGTTGCATTGAGGTGCGATTCATCAACTGCACCGTCTTTCAATTCAGAACTATCAACTGCATTTGCATCAATCTGTCCTGCGGCAACTGAGTCAAGAGTAGCCAATGCACCAAGAGCCGTGCCGTTCAATGTGATAGCATCTGCTTCCACCGTACCATCAAAGTAAGCATTCTTGAATTGTAGCGATGCCGTTCCAAGATCTATGTCGTTATTCGTCACGGGTTGTATTGCACCATTGGCGAAATCAACCTGGTCCTCACCATCAACAACGACTCGTAATACATCAGCACTACTTACTTGTGAGAATCGCAAGCCTATATCGGTATTACCATGAAATGAGTAGGCAGGGAAGGTGTTTGAACCGCTACCAACTCGTACTATTTCTCCTACTTTCAAAATCTCATTAGCCGAATCAAAGGTAAAATTAGCATCGCCCGCTATGTTCGTGCTATTGCCAAACGCTACTTGTGTATCGGCTATGCTTCCTCCAATACCTCCCGCAGCTCCTGTGATAGTTACTGCACCTCCGCTTTCTGTAATCGTGATATTACTACCTGCGGTGAATGCAAGCGTTTCACCGTTGGCTAATGTATTGCCACCTGCGGTGACTGTTCTAGGTGCAGTAATGTACGATCCAAGATCACTAATTTGTGATTCTGTTATGGAAAGGGCGGCTTGGTGTTGAGTTACGCTTCCTTGAGATATTCTAGCATTGGCGAATGTACCAGATGTGATTTTGCTCGTTCCTAAACTAGGTATGTCGGATGCGGATAATCCGCCATCAAGAATATTGATTTCTGCTAAGGATGCAGTAATACCCAAGTTGGTCAGACCTTGTGCTTGTTGTGTGCTATTGAGGGATTGATTGTCATCAATTCTCAATCTGTTGCCCAAAGAGGTAGCAGTTGTTGTTGAGAAACTAGCATCATCGTTCAGAGCCGCAGCCAACTCATTCAGAGTATCTAGGGCGGCAGGAGCAGAATCAACTATGGATGCGGTTTTACTGTCTATGTATGCCTTGATTGATTGTTGTGTTGCTAAGTTAGTGGCCGAGTTAGAGGCCATGTTGTCTTCATCCAATACAGGAACAACGAAGTCTATGTTGCCATCAGTATCATCATAACTTACAGAAATGAATGTTTCAGTACCATCAAGCATACCTCCAACGAAATCCTCCACTTGCTCTTGTGTTAGTTGAGTGTTAGTATCGGTAGAAGCAAGCGTTAGTGTTCCTGCCGCATCATCGTAAGTAGCGGTAACATTTGTACCACCTACAATAAGACCATTGACATAATCTTCAACTTGTTCTTGAGTTAGTTGGGTATTAGTATCGGTTGATACGAAGTTCAACTTGCCTCCTGTATCATCATAGGTTACTGCAATGTTGGTTTCTGTTCCTCCATCCACCATCGCCCCTACTATGTCTTGGACTTGTTCAGTTGTTAGTTGCGTATCTGTATTGGTAGTAAATGTCAGATTGCTTTGCAGGTAACTCTGCAACACAGATGTATCCATTCTTTTGAGATTGCCACCATCATTTATGACGAACTCATCTGTTGATGCAAGCCCGCTTGTTAGAGCCGTTTGCCCTGTGATATCTCCTATTACAAAGTTAGATGCTCCTGAAGTAGCAAAGTTTTGAGCTGCAATGTAATCAAATACGGCATTACCCGTTACCAAATCGCCTTCGCCATCAGCAACACCACCCGAACCATCGGTAGCAACGCCCTTTACTGCCGCAGCCCCTAATCCCAAGTTTGTTCGAGCAGTTCCTGCATTGGCTAGATCTGAAAGATTGCTTGCCTTTGCAAGTTTAGTTCCTATGCTTGTGGTAATGGTTGTTGAGAAACTAGCATCATCTCCTAATGCTTCCGCTAACTCATTCAATGTATTCAATGTACCAGGGGCTGAATCCACCAACCCTGCAACTTCTGCATCCACATATGCTTTGATGGATTGTTGGCTTGCCGCAGCAGTAGCACTATTTGATGACATATCATCCTGATCGAGCAGGGTCAATTGCGTGTTAGTATCTGTTGAAACAAAGTCTAGTTTTCCATTGGTGTCATCATATGTAACTGCAATATTTGTTTCAGTATTACCGGAAACCATCGCTCCGATTATGTCCTGGACTTGTTCAGTTGTTAGTTGAGTATTCGTATCCGTTGAGGCAAGAGTTAGAGTACCTGCGGCATCATCATATGTCTTCGTTATGTTACTGCCCGCTACTACTAAACTAGCCACGATATCTTCTATTTCTTCTTGCGTCTTCCCGCTAGATGAAATTGTCACCGCACCTCCCGATTCAGAGATAGTGACATTTGTTCCTGCGGTAAAGGCAAGAGTTTCGCTATTTGCTAGGGTGTTGCCTCCTGCGGTAATTGTTCTAGGAGCAGTAATGTATGAACCAAGATCGCTAATTTGTGATTCAGTTATTGACAATGATGCTTGATGTTGTGTGATATTTGATGCAGCAATCCGTGCATCTGCAAAAGTACCAGATGTTATCTTTGAAGTTGCTAGGTTGGGTATGTCTGATGCACTTAGGTTCGCACTAATTGTATCTCCCGATAATGCAAGTCCTGATCCTACGGATAGATTAGTATCGTCACTAATGTCTATTGTACCCAATGTGATTGCTTGGCCGGATATTGAGAGGTAATCGTGGCTAGTGGTGACGAGAGTGACATCGGTTGAGTTGTCAGTTCCTGCTGCATCTACTCCTAGATTGCTTCTTGCAGTTGCGGCATTTGCCAAATCGGATAGGTTACTTGCCTTTGCAAGTTTAGTTCCAATGTTAGTAGCAATGGTCGTGGAAAACGAAGCATCATCGTTTATTGCTGCAGCTAATTCATTCAAAGTGTCTAACGCACCAGGGGCAGAATCAACTAATGCAGAAACCTCTGAATCAACATAGGCTTTGACGGATTGTTGTGATGCTGCATGAGTAGCGGAATTAGATGCCATGTCGTCTTCATCTTTCAGATCAAGATTCAATGTAGCCGCACCGCTTGTTGCCCCACCGGATAGCCCTGTTCCTGCTACTACTGATGTGATATCTCCTGTGTTTGTAGTGTAGCCATACGAGAGTATCTTATCCTCAATTGCTGCCGATGTCATCAGAGATGTATCGTTATTTGCAAACGATTCACTACTGATTTGCAAACTGTCTGCTGCTAATTCAGATACTGTAATCCCGCTAACATTCAATGTAACCGTTCCACTTGCACCTCCTCCTGACAATCCTGTTCCTGCGGTAACTCCTGTGATATCGCCCGTATCAGTTGTGTATCCATAAGAAAGAATCTTGTCTTCAATTGCGGCTGAAGTCATCAAGGAAGTATCATTGTCAGTAAATGATTCTGCACTCGTTTGAATACTGCTACCTGCAAACTCAGAGATGGTTAAACCACCTACATTCAGAGTAACTGCACCTTCTGTTGCACTTCCTGTTATCCCCGTTCCGGCAGTTATGCTTGAAACTAAACCAGAAATACCCGATAGTGATCCTCCTGTGATGCTAACATTGTCTGATGCTTGAGTGGCCATAGTGCCTAAACCAAGCGATGCTCTTGCCGTTGCTCCACTCTCAGATACCCATGTGCCTCCATCTCCGACAATAAATGCACTATCAGAGGGAGTAAGATTGGCCAAAGCCGTCAAATCACCATCAAGTGTTTGATATACATTAGAGCCAACAACTGAACCATCTGCCGGATTTACAACAGGGTCGTCTGCTCCTGCTACCAAACTGAATGTAATTACCTCAACCTGGATGGTGTATCTGAATAGTTTCTTAGAGCGATCTGAAAGGTCGGTCCTAGTCTTGTAAATCAAACGGTCAAAGTTGTTGTTGTCACCTTTTCTGAATGCCTGTACAATCCTTCTAACCTCATTACGCATCTCAGACAGTCTTTCTCGACTCTGTACTGTTCTGCAATCTATGGTGATATTGACGTGTTCATTAACGAAATCATAGACAAGTTCTGGTTGAGCCTCGTTGTGTGCCGTTTCAAATATACGGATAACATCGGTATCAAGTAGTCTGACTCTTTTTGCATCCCCCTTATCCACATCTGCAATATCCTCTATGGATGGTGCAGGTGGCTTAGACCAATTTGTTGCGAGAATATCCCGTAATGCACCTATTGCATCTTTAGCCATTCATCAACACCTCCGAAAAATTGTCTTTTGCGGCCTTCAAAGCCACCCTGAAGGCATTATTTTCAATTTGTTTCATTACATTTGCTTCTATTTCTTCATCTGTGAAGCCAAGTCCATCTGCGGTAGCCATTTGCCTTTCTTGGGATAAGAGCATCTTATACATGGCTGGCTCGTTTTGCTCAACGGCCTTCAAAGCCCTTGACACTTGCCTCTCTGCGTCTTGCAGGGATTTCAAATACTTCACTAAATCTGAAACCACAGCTCAACCACCCATACCTGCGACTATTATTCCTTCTTGGTATGGGATCAGGATTCTCTTTACTTCTTCTTCTAACTTTTGAATCTTAGAAGGGAGATCCACATTCTGCGTACCTTCTGGAAACATAGCAGTATAATCGTCAGTCATCATGATGTCCAAAGCAACTAACTTGGTACAAGCATCTTCTATTGCCTTGTCAAGATATCTTTCGCCATAAATATAGCATATCTTGAGGCTATGATTCTCAAAGAATGGATATTGATTGTTGAACATGATTGCACCATTGTCTTCCATTGACCACCAATCCTTTTGCCTTTGTTCATCGGTAGCATCACTATCAAACCTGGTTTGATATACTTCGGTGCTTGCAGATATGTTTGCTACGAAATCAGATGTCAAATCATCTGCAACCGTTATTGTGTTGCCACTTCTAGTGCATCTTGCCACTCGGATGGTAGTTCCTGTACCGTAGTAGTATAGACCATTTCCTTGAACAAACGCAGAGGCATCATCCAACACAAAACTACTGCCATTTACTGATGAAACTGTGGCATTTATTGTATTTGATAATCCAAATGTGAATGTACTGAGATTAGTAACTGCTATTGTTGTATCCTCTCCTTCATCGGTTGATCTCATACTACTGATTAGTACAACCCCATCGCCCTCATCGCTATTAGCGGTAGCCAAGAACTCATGACTAACATTGAGGGCTTTGCTATCTTCAGTCATAGTTCCTATCTGAATAGCAGTTTTTCCTGTTGCATCGTCTTCATTGATTAGATTGCCAATTTGACTTGCAATAGTTTTGACTCCGAAATCCTTTGCCCATGTGGTAGCAGTAGTTCCACTTGTCAAAGTTGCAGTATGTCCTATGTTTGGACATAGGAATATTTTGTCTGTATTGTTGAATAGATGAGGATCACTAACAGTTAGTTCCACACGGGATGAGGCTAACTCACGATAGTGATCCCCCTGCCATACACCCATTCGCAATATCCTTTGGATTGAACGGTTTCTAAGATATACTGCTCCAACATAATCAGTATAGTATCTTCTTCGGTATGGCTTGAATGTAGTAAAGTTTTGATATTCATCGGTGACAAGTCTTGGCCTCCATGCCATTCTAGTAATCTTGTCAATGTAATCCTGCCTTCTTTGGATTAGTAATTCAACTTGTGATTTGCTTATCCCTCTCTGCGAGGAGTTGGAAAGTATGGAACTAGGTTGAACATACGCACTATTGGATTTGGTATATGCCGTTCCAGGGTCAGTAGCTTTGAGGACAACACCTCCACTTGATCCTAACGATGCAACTCCTGTGAGAGTCAATGTACTGCCCAATGCATCCACATCATCATAGACAGTAACCGAATCTCCACTTGCGAATCCCCATCTTCTGTAATCAGCTCCTGCTATTGGTATCTTGATTATAGTGACACCACTTTCAGTTGCCGTGCTAGTATCAGCAATGAGTTCTGTTGGTTTAGCATCGGGTAGTTGTAGGTAAGATTCAACCTTTGCAACAGTAGTATATACTAATTCGGAAGGATACAGAGGTTGGTCGGGTCTATGCCCTGGTGTGAATACTCGTGGCATTGCTATTCATCCTCCCTATCTCCCTAAATTGTAATCCATATCACACCCGCATCCCGCACAACTTGGTGTCCAACAGAAATGGAGCAGACCGCACTCTTTGCATCGTGTGCCTGATCCAATGTTTTGAATGTCATATCTTTCTCTACCTCGAATCTTCACACGGATAGTTTCGGCTTTGGCCAGGTTCTCCTTACTAAACGGAGAATCGTCTGTTTTTATTGACCCTTCGTTTGTAGCAATCTCTGCCATCCGTGTTTTACGGCGGCGTTCTATCGCATGGGCTTCTTCAAAGCAAATCTCGTCAAGTTCTAAGGCCACACGGCAAGCCCCCTATCAGGCTCGCCCACCTGTAACTGTGACATATGTTACGGTTGAAGAAAGGTTAGTTGCATTTGCGACCTCATCTAATGCCGCACTATCCGCTCCTGCTTCATACGCCAAAACCTTCTTGTTGGATCTATCGTATTGGAATACATATCCTCCACTTACTTCAATCCCAACGGTTTCTATGTTTGATACATATGTCGTCAAGTCAAGTGCTTCTCCACCCGTTGGATACGAGCTATCAAATGTGATCTTCAGAGCAACAGTCAAGCGGTTGCCTGTTACGTTTGTTCTTCCCAATTGCTCTACTGTCAATGCCATACTGAACTCCCCTTTGGTTCAATCCTATTTAACTACTATTTTACTCATGAAGTATGACTATGCGGGCAGTTCCGCCCGAAAAAGTGCCATTAGAGGTCGCTAGGGTGAATCTTACCCTCCCACAGACCAATCCGTTCCATGCAGCGGGTTCGTCAATTGTTACGCCACCGACAGTAGCACTCGCAGGTGCGGTTACTGTGAAATGAAGACCACTCGTATTACCCCCATCTGCATTCATGTTCCCACCTTCTGATGTTTGGAAATTGTAAGGAACAGTTACTGCGGTCCTAACATCAAAGTTTGCAAGGGTGTCGCAGTAAGGATACTCAACTCCTTCGCTATCTTCAACATCCATAGTAATCTTCAATGAACCTGTTGTACCTGCATTTGCATTGCAAGTTAGCCTGGAACAATCTAATACGAGTCTTCCTATCTTGCCATTAAGATCCAAAGTTCCACTCAATGAGTTGGTGCTATCAGCAGTTAGAGTTAGCACTCTGCGGTTTGCACGAACACGGCTCGCATATCGGCCTGATCCATCGTCAATGTCTGCGAATGAATCAGTCAAGCACTAGCCCCCGTGATGTACTCACGGGCTAGGTCAGTCATGGATGCTTTGGTTGATCTGTTATTCACAGGCAATCCTTTCTCTGAACACCATGCCATCATTTGTGCCCGTGTTAATTGACTATCGAATCCGGCTGCAGCTAAGAGAATATCCACATCAACTTCCTGGTCAGTTACGGCAGGAGTTGGTTCGGGTTCTTCTTCAACCACAGGTTCGGGTTCGGGTTCTGGTTCAACTACAACAGGTTCAGGCTCAGGAGTTATTGCTTTGAGCATCTTCTCTGCTTGGACATCATCGCTTCCGATAACTTTCCAGGCAGTTCCTCCATTCTCGATCAGGGGTATGATTTTGTTACGGATTATGTCTTGTGGAACGTCATCCCTAACCATGCCTCTTGAGAACCCAAGAACCTGGTGTCTGCCTACTGTGATCTCACAGTAAGGTCTTGCCCCAATGTATTGAAGGCTAAGAGCCACTTAAGCCACCGCCTCACCGATACAAGAATGTAATCCTAACCGTGTCGCCATCCTGACCAGCAGATGCTGGTGTCAGTTTTAGCAGGGTGTTGGTGGATACATTACCTGCAACCGTGAAAGCATTCCCGCCCGCAGTTGTTATGTTGTGTGCGGATAGAATACCGATCAATGCTGATCCTGTCACGGCATTTGATTCTAGGGCTAAGTCGTATGCGAAAGCTGCATCTCCATCTGTCACTACAACATCAACAGTTGCCATGCTGATTGTTCCTGTAACCGAATTGCTTCCCACAGGGCTTTGTAGCCATGATGTGTCCGACTCTCCAACACCACCCCATAGGCGGGAGTTGAAGACTACTGTTCCGTTTCCTGTTAGATTTGTGTTTGCCATATCTTTGTCACCTTACCTTTTTTCTCCATTATTCTCCGTGCATCTAAGCAGCGATATCCCTCACTTTCCCGTGTGCTCGGTAGAATAGTTGCCATAGTTCGCCCATTGTGTGGAACATACCCATCTGTCCTAGCCTGTTGATACCGAATGGATCTCCGGTTTCGATACCAGACTCGTGGTATAGGGTTGGTTTTGCGGTGCAGAAGTAAATGTAATCGGAGTCTATGAAGTACATTCTTGATAGTTCTCCTGAATCTGCCTTAACATCCTTAGATGGAATGAGAGGTACGCCATTGTATGTTGCGACAACGAATCCGGCTTCCATACCTGGAACACCCTTAACGCCATTCACACCAGGAACAACTCTCTTCATCTCTGTAAATCTCTGTTGTGGTTGCAATAGTTGCTGAACCTTCTCAAGAGTATCGTAGCCTGTTAGGATTACCTTTGGCTGACCTCCCTTCTCCCATACGCTTCTGAACATTCCGTCAATGACATTCAGACTGAGAGCACGAGCTGCCCCTGCCGAACCTGCATCAACATTAGCATCATACCATTGTTGTGCTGACCCAACACTTCTTGTGATGTTGTACTGATTGTGATCTGCTGCTGCTGATACGAAATCAGTTGCAGTTTCAACGAAGGAAGAAGATAGACACCTGTCAAGGGATTCGAAATCATTCCCTGCGGTAGTATCAACATCTTCTAAGAGCATGACGTTGATGTGCTCTGCGTGGTGCTTTGCCATCTCCATCTTCATTACTGCCCTTGCATCTCCAAGACCGTCATCTTTGTCGGCTAGGAACATTGCAGTTTCGCTGAGATCAAATGTGTGAGCCACAGTCTTTGGCTTTGTGCTGACCTCTGCGAAAGTAGGCTTGGTAGTTTCTGGTAGAGTTCCGTTCTCAGGAAGACCGCCACCCTTTGTCCTGTCCGGCTTATCGGTGACGACTCTCCAACCACTCTTCTCCCAGGGTTTCTTTGGCAGAATTGAGAAGGCGTTGAACTCCTGGTTGAGTTGCGACCACACCTTTCGGCCAAATATTGCCTGATAAGTTCCGGTTGTACTGCTAACCAAAGGCGAATCGGCCTTTAGCAAGTCAGTTCCAGAGTATGCCCATGCGTTAGCACCAGCACCTGCACCGTAGTACAGTCTTTCCATGTCTTCAATTGTTCTAATGTATCCTTTTGATCCACTCATTTTTTCACTTCCTTTATCTCCATGTCACCCAAGACGATTACTCGCCTGTTAGTGCCCTCCTTGCTAGTTGCTCGGTAGCCCTCCAGGACTCAAGGTCGCTGCCCATAGCTGCGAACTCTTCATTGGTTGGTACACGAATATCTGTTGTTGGAACTGCGGATGCAGATTTCTGAATCTCTGTGTTCTCAGAGCGTAGTCCTGCAATCTCTGCTTGTAGTGCAGCGATTTGGCCACCGAAATCATTAGCCTTGTTAATCTCAAGAGCCTTAGCGGTTTCTGCCTCGTAGCGGGCTTCCCACTCTGCCTTTACGAGAGCCTTCATGCCTTCCTCATCTCTAAGGGATGCGTATGCTCTGTATCCACGCTCTAGTCCTTCAGGAGTAATCGATCCAGGGGATTTGATGACATTTTTGTTGCCGGATGGCTCGTTGTATGCCATGTTGCCAACTCCTGGTTGCTTGATAACATACTTGTTACCGCCAGGTGCAGCTAGTGCAGGGTATGTGACTTCCGTTGCATCTTCTCCTGCACCGATCTCGTCACCCATTCCTCTGTGAGAGTATCCACCCTGTCCATCTACACCGACCATGTAAGCCTTCTCAAGACCGAAGTGAGTTCGTAGTCCATCCAAATCCACACCTGCTTCGTGTGCGAACTTCTCAAGAGTATCTATGTATTGTAGAGCATCAGAGGTGGATTTCTCCATCTCTTTGTCTTCATTGTACATTTTCTCATCATCGGCTTTCATATCGCCTTTCATGTCGCCTTTCTCGTCTTTCTTATCAATAGCTTTCAGTATTCCGCTTAGGCTATCTCTTATCTCTTCCAATGCTTCGCTGTTGGTCATTTTTGTCACTTCCGTTTCATCCATTTTGAGGATTGTATATCCCGCCTCTGGGTTGATGCCCTTCTTACAAAGGGTAATTTCATGCAACTCAAGGTCGGTAATCTCACGGTGGTTGCCATGCTCAGGGGTGTGTTTGCTTACCCTGAACAATGCTTGTCCACCTATTGAAAAGGCACGAAGATCTCCATCTCGTACCTGCTTTTGCACTTCTCGTGCCTTCTGTATGTCACTTCTTATTTTACATACAACAAAGAGGCCGTGATCATCCACTTCGGATTTCCACAATCGGCCTTGTGAATCTGAGTAGGAATCAACTACTTCTCCTACCTGGATACCGCTATGTGCTAACTGAACATTTCGGTATGCTTTGTTTTCCATGAACTTGCCAAACGCTTTCTTTAGTGCGGCAGTTGGGATTCTATCTCCTTGCTTATCCACCATATCCACGCTTGCATATCCTGCAACATAGAGATCACTACCTATGTCTTCTTTGATTAGGAAATCTGAGCCAAAGGCTGACCATCCTATCGAAGGTTGTAGCATCTCTGCGTTTGCCATTGTCCTATACAACATTCAACAATAGTATATGAATGACAACATGACAGGGCTGACAGGATTTAGAGAGCGTCATCATGACGAAGGGCTGGCAGTACATCGTTTTCCTCTTCTTCGTGATTTTTATCTTTCTTGGGGAAGCGTACAACCGCCCTACCATCTTGAATGTCCAATGTAGCCTCTCCATTCTCAGTATCAAAAATCATACTCATTGGTCTGAATCCACCGCTTGGATCGGGTTCAATGTTCTTTCTTTTTGGATTGCCAAAGGTAGTATTCTCTTCATCAGTAATTTCAGTAGGTCCTGTTGGTGCGGTGATATCTGCTTGCATACCAGACCATGCCCCTCCATCTGAGGATGCTTGATTCATTCGAGGAAACGCAAACTTCTCTGCTATATCATCGTCAATTGCCTCATTGAGTGTCCATTTTCCATCATCTGTTCGCTCAATGCCATATTCTTCTGCATACTTGTCAAGAAGTTTTTCAGTCATGCCATCCACACTAGCAATTAGTTCCTTACTATTCATTGACACTTCTTTGTTCATGATTACCTTTCTAGCCCTACGCATGATGCTAGTTATGCTATCCTCATCGTTTCTTTCTTCTGTTGTATTTACTTCTGGTGCTTTATCCAACGATTTTCTAAAGATTGGTCTTTTACGGTAAGAAGGTATAGCCTGATCGGGTAATCCAATGTACTGTGCAGCTACCGGACTCCATATCTCAAATTGAGTTTCTGCCTGTTTAACCAAATGAGGAAGCCCCTCATAACCTGCAACATAAACTCCCTTTTCATCAGAGTCTAGTTTTACGATGACGGGATTGTATATGCCAGGATATTCCAACACTATGTTTGAGTTTCTTGTACTCATTTCGGGGAGAGGGGGCAATGGTATATTCTTGCTGATGGTGTCTTGAGGGTACAATATCCATTTCGGATGAACTTCTTTACCTTTGATGAATGTGGATTTTGAATCTCTGATAAGCAAATCAGTCCTATCTAAGTTAGCGATTGCCTTTGCCAAACCATCCATATCTGCATTTACGCATGAATTAGGAGCAGGGAACTCAACATGATCGGTTGTAGTGTATAGAGTCCTCAATGCATCAACCCTATCTGAAAGCGGTTCTTGACTCATATCAACATCTTTGTGCAGTAGCAAATCAACAACTGTAAGCACCTTGCCTTTGATGTATCCATCAAACACAACATCTCCAGGTACGGTATCCTTGAGTGACTTCTTTACTTCTCCTGGAAGACTCAATGGCTCAACACTCTTGCCTTTCTTCTTGACTAACACTCTCTTGCCTTTGGGTTTTTTCTGCACAATCCAATCACCGCTAAATCCTTTGAGTGTGTCCATGTGATCCAAATCTCTTATCACATGGGCAGGTTCAATCATGCTTTCAAAAACACCCGTTGGTTCGTAATCTTCTGATTTGTGCAAATAAGATGTCATGTGTCTGAATCCTTGCCTATTGCTAGAAAGTGCGTTTATCTCTCTGTTCTTTGGAAGGATTTGCTTGTTTGCAAAACTTGGGTCTATTGCACTAACTAATCCTGCATGAGGAGTTCTCTGTAAGATATTGAATGGAGTTTCTTTGTTATCGAAAACTATACTGTTATTTGCATCATCCCATTTGTAAGTCAGAGTAGCGGGCATTTCATGACCCCATGCATCTGTATTGCCCGAATTGAATAAAGGAGCAATTACAGATTCCGATTTTGGAGATACAGGACCAAAGCCACCAATCTTAGATGTTATACGACCAGATGTTGCATCGGGGATCATATATTCATTTTGAATTACATTCTCTCCTCTCATCAATAAGTGATTTGCCGCAGATGCAAGTTGCCCGATATTGCCTCTTGCAATTGTGTTAGCATTTACATCTCCATTCACAGGAGTAAATATCTCTGGTCCGAATTGTTGGATTGCCTGTCCTGCCAACATGGACATTGCCGTTTTCATTGCATCGTCACTATGATTGGCATGGCGATTGTGCAAATCATAGTATGTACGATTAGAATTAGGGTGTTGTTCTCGCAATCTACCCACCTTTGGATTGCCCAATTCTGTAACCTTCATCAAATCGTCACCGAACCTACTCATGAGTAATGCTTCAGTAGGAATTACCATTCTTGCAGTTGCTTCATTGATTTCCGATGGATGCAGGTGATTGTGCATAGAAGCGTGTGTCCAATTGGATCTCCTTCTTTCATAATCCATATCTCCTGTTGAAAGCGAAGATAATGCAGATGCAAGATGTGGTGCGTCATTGTTTGCTTTGGGGAAGTGAGAACCTGCTAACATATGAGGTCCGTCTATCTGTACTCCATCCAACAAGAAGTCAGATAGCCATCCGTTGTTGAAAACATTCGGATATGTTTGATTCATTATGGATTTCAATGAGTTAGAGCTACGACCAACACCTCCATGAAATTGGTATGGTTTCCACCAATGATAGTTATGACCAGGCTCATCATTGAGATATGGGCTGATAAGTTGAGCATTTGGCATATCCATAGGTGCAGAAACAGTAGGTCCTGATCTATCACTTGGCCTTTGCCACCATGCAGACAACGGAGTGAATCTATCTCTCCAATTCCTTAGATATCTATCCCATCTAACTCCTGTCTTTTCTTGAAACTTGTTTAGAAGCGTTTTTGCTTCGGGGCTATCGTATGCAGGAGTGGTGCTTAATTCCTGTAATATGTTATAGAATCTTTCAGCCTCTCCTTCACTATGCCATTCTAATCCAAACAAAAAGGGAAGCAAACCAAATTGATTAGCGAGATATTCTCTTTTCTTTGATTCCCAATCTTCATCTGCCCCATAATCTCTGTTTAGGTCTTTGTTGTACAAATCAAGCATAGATGTCTTTGGATCTCCGTATAGCATTGCATCTTCCTTTGAAAGACGCATCGCCCTCTCTCCATCCTTATGTGTTTGAGCGTAATTCTTGACATAATCAAATAAGTGATCAACATAATGAGGATCACCATGAGCTGCATTGTGAAGCAATGGGCAACAGTTTGAGTTCATGCCGAATGGATGATGTTCTCCAAAGTCGTTATCTTCATTTGCCATAGGCCAATCTTTCAAAGCAGATGTGGAAATCTTAGTGTGACCTGCTAGATATGATTGATAGTCATCTGGTATGACCATCTTGGAAGGAGGTAAAGCAGATCCTAAATCACGCATTGAATAAATGGGCGGGCTTGCATTCATGGCCATAACTGCCATATCTTCCTTTGCAAGTACATTACCATCTAATGATTCAATGTACTCATCTATTGGAGGCTCTAGCCCCATGATTGAAGATAAGACCACATCAGTTCTCAATTTGACATAATCAACCATACTTCCCACCTCATAGGCGGGAATAGATATTTTCAATTAGCCCCGCAATTTCACTAACTACGCCTTGTTGCCCAACGGTTGCTTCTTTCTTTATCGTGGCTAATGCTTCCTCAACCTTGTCACGATACATAGAACCGCCTGTTCCTCCATCGTTTAGTTTCAGATGTAGCCCTGATCCATCAAGGCCATATCCTGTCTTTGCGAAAGCGGGCATCTTGTATTTCTCACTCACAATAGATTTCTTTGGCCCGTCTTCCATGTATGGTATAACCTGGTTGTAGTTTGGTCCATGAGCAGGTATTTCTGTACTTCCTGATATTTCCACATATCGAGGTTTGACATTCTCAACATTAGGTTCTTGGACATACTTCTTGAGTTCCTTCTTGCCTTTCTTCTGCCTAAGAGCATCTTTCATAGGTTCTTCCTTGTTACCATCGCCATCAAAGTCTAGGTAATCCGGCTTGGATGCTTTCTTCATTCGATCTTTACGCCCAGGACCCGTAGGATTAGGGTCTTTGTAACATTCATCGCAAACACCTTTTTCTGAGGATTTACAACCCATGCACTCAGTATTTTTCTCAATACCAAGTTGCTTCTCAATATCTCTTACGATACTCAGTAGTTTGCCTTCTGGTGTGTCTTCCATAGGATCAACGAATCTCATCTTCTCATCTCCCTCTCTGCATCTTGCCATTCACGAAGTTCCTCATGCCTGGATTGACTCTTTGCAATTAGACTACCACTACCTGTGAATGGTCCGCTAAATGATTGCTCATCTCCTCCGTTTCTATTCAATGGGTCAAAGGTTTCTTCTGCATGAGGTGTAACATACCTCTGCCAACCGTGAGCCTTCATCATCTCGGTTGGGTCTTCAACTGCATTTCTCAATTCTGCATTTTCCATCTTTACGATTTCCAACTCTTCTTTGAGAGCCTTTGCTTCTTCAATAGCTGCCTTTGCTATATCCATAGCATCTTCTTTCTCTGCCATTACATTCCCCCTCCTGTCATGGCGGCCAAGTTTCCATTGGTTTGGTCGTTAGCCATCTGCGTTGGGTCATGAACGCTGAGAGCCTTATGCTTCTCTCTCAACGCTCTAATTATTGTTTTGAGTTCTCCCACCTTTGCCCTAACTTGCAGAAAGTCGCTATCCAACTCGTTTGAGTAATTCATGTCTATATTAGCACCAGCGTATGTACTTGCGATTCTTTCACCCTGGCCAATCATATCAAGAAGTGAATTGCATCCTTGCTCATCCATCTGAGTCCATATCTCTCCAAGAGCAGAAACATTTCCTGCTCCCATCATATGTTGAGGAGCACCATTAGGACCAGGTACATTTTGAACACCTGCTTCCATCATGCCCATTGGATCTGCTTCTTGTTTTGCAAATGACTTGTAAAGCATATTGCTTTGCCTTTTTGTGGCTTGGCGTAATCGCAATGCAGAAAGTCGGTCTTGTATTGAACCGTCTGATTTCCATGCCATACAATTTCCCTCAATATACCTCGTGTGGCCTGAACACTTTGTCGGTTCTGCCCGCACGGACTACACCGAGAGCAATAGCACCGTCATTCGGACTTAGGTCGCCTTCGGTGTTGTCGAACTTTCTGATAACCCCTACTTGAGTTGGATCATGTCTTACATTATTGGAAAGAGCCTTTACAAGACTGTCATGAAGGCTCAAATCCTCTTTCAAACTACTAAGAGCATTTGTTGCATTATTGAGGTGTTTTTCAATATCTTCCCTGTTATTGTGATCAATTGCCTTTAGCATTGCTTCCATTGAAGCCAATGCTCTGCGAGCCATTGGGTCCATCTTTTTCAGTCCAAATAATTCGCCTTCGCTCATCTCGCTCACCAACTTCTAATCTTACCATCGTTAATGATTGTTATCCTATCGTTGCCCCTTCGCACCTGCGTTTCTAAGTTTCGCATTTACATTGGATTCTGCCTGTGTTTCTTTGAAATCTGTTGAGTTTCCTCGTGTTGAAGATGATGCATGAGCTCCATCAACTCTTTTAATATTCACAGGAGATTTGCCGCCTGATCTCTTTGTGCTAATCTTTCTTTGACTTCTACCTAAAGTTTTCAATGAAGGCAATTCTGTATTTCTTGTCATAGCCTCTGATTCCTTGATTGGCATTTGACCGTAATCCTTGCCATCTTCTTTGACCATATGCCAAACCATGTCAAATGATTTCTTCAAATCATCTGGGTGTTTGCCTTCCTTTTTGAGATCCTTGTAACATTGACACATAGGCTCTTTAGCGGAGCATTTCATAATTCCTTTTTTCATACAAGCACAAGGATTGCTCTCTGTTGCTCCACAACAACAACTTTTTCTTTTCAACTCAGCCATCAGCAATTCCACCTTTTCAGAGCTGCACCCTTTGGAGTTAGTTTGCCACCTTTACTTGTTGGTCCTTTCACTCCACCCATACGAGCACAGAAGGACTTGCGTCTTTTCGCTTTCTTACTTCCAGGTTTCAATTTAGATGGTTTTGTGGTAACAGGAGGTTTGAGGTTTGCACCTTCCTCACGCTTGAACTTGGCACGACCCTTTGCATTCAAACCGCCTTTACGACTATGTTTGTTTGGATTATAACCATGAAACGGCTTGTCTTTCTTCTTGCCTTTGATTAGCATGGCCTTTACAAGAACATTGCAAGTAGGACAATCACATGATTTTACCATTGTTGGCTTTCCTCCTACTCCTTGTGGTTTGCTTCTCTTTCTCTTTGTAGCGGCCTTCTTTTCCTTAGCACTCATTGATCCTGCCGTTTTTGGTGTTTTCTCGCTGACCTTCTTTGAAGGGCGGCATTTCGGATAGCCTCTTTTCGATTTGTCAGCATCATCCCTACCGCATGGCGGGTGTTTGCCATCCTTGTCTTTGCGTGAAACATCAACCCATTTTTCTTTGAACCAATCTCTGAGGTCTTTTTCCTCTTTGAGGAGTTTAGAGAAAGGAAGTGCCTCGGCATTCATTTCTTCCCCTTCTTTTTCCAACCGCCACCTGCTTTCTTGTATTCCTTAGCCGCCCATGCGTTTGCATATGCAGAAGGATACACATCAAACTTGGACTTAGCCCTAGATTTCATTTTTGACCATAGACCAGGGTTAGTGGGTGCATTATCGCCCTTTTCTTCACCCTTTACTATTGACCAGCCTACTTCGAAAGCGTCTGCCATGAAGGACAATGAAAGTTCAATCGTTTATCTGATTTACTGCGGAGGAGGAGGAGGTTGTTCTCCTCCCTGTTGAGCTGCAGCCGCCTGTTGCTCTGCGGCAACTTCCTGTGGATCAGGTTCTTGATAGTCAAACTCAAGGAACTTATCATCAATTTGATCTCTCAATTGTGCTTTGTATCCTGCTTGCTTCATCTGCATCATGTTACGGATAGCCATCTCATCTCTGCGGAATCGCATGATTTCATCTTCTTCCTCGTGTGGGTTGAGTGTAATTGTCCATTCATCCACGCCAAATGCTTCTAGCAATAATGGGAATAGTTGCCTGTTGTATATTGATTGAGCATATGCCAAAGCCCTGTTTGTAACAACAATCTGCATACCTTCGTTGTTTAACCCACCACCAGATACATCATTCATGAATACATTTGATACACCATAGTATGCAGATATGCGTTGTCTAATGTCATCTTTGATAGGTATGTATTGCAGTTCCTCCAAAGTATCCATCATACGAACATACTCAAGACCGCCCCTGCCTGATTCAGTTTCAACGCCAATCGTTGGAACATAATTTGGATCACGCTCAAGATGTTCTTGGATATTACGAGCAGTTCTCTCAACAGTTTCCATGTTAGATGATTTAATCACCATGACACCACGAGGCATTCTCCTCTTCTGATATGCAGAATAAACATAGTTATCCATAGCAATGAGCGTATTTACCTGCCTCCACATAGTAGCAACAGGACTACGACCATACAGTTTGGATGGCGACCATTTGCTGATGTGTATGACTTCTCCCTCAGTATATACCTGGCCATTCCCAACACCTGCTAAGTTGATGTAATGAATAGGAACAACAGGCATACCAGACACAGGACATACTGCATCGGGGTCGCTTGTTCTGAATGAACGGTCAATCAAACTCGTATATTGTGATCCTCCTCTTATCCCCCTCTTGTCAGACAATATCCTCATGAATATGGGGTCTGCCCTGGATACTTCTCTTATTCTGAAGAACATAGGTTGCTTAGTAGCGGGGTCAATGAAATACTCCTTTGTCAGAACAAGATATGCATCATCAACAATATTGAGATCCATTTCTATCTCTCTAAGAACTTCAATGAAGTTTTGTGTCATCCTGTTGCCACCCTTTAGAACCGCATCGGCATACTCGATCTGCGATTTGTCGGCTTTGCGTACCTCTCCTCCGCATTCCTTGCAAGCATCAACTTCTTGGTGATACTCACTTTCACACTCTCTGCATTTGCATACAAACTTGGATTTCCATTCCCATCCCTTTCTGAATGTTTCAACGCATAAATGATTGAGGATGGATCTTAGAACCATGCACTCATATGCCGCAGCGTATAATGCAGGTATGGTAATTCCTTGCAATAAAGGCGGTTCTTGGACACCATCGGTAAATAGGGGCATGGATGGAATAGGAGTATTATGCCTCTCCATATCCATGCCAATAGCTGCAAACATTCTTTCCATTTTTTTGCTATCAACCAAGTGTCATCACCTCCTCTTTCATCTTGTCGAAGTCATCCACACTTATTTTGTGTTTCCTTAGCAATTTTGACCTTTCGGACATATCTAACGATTCATATGCCATTACCATGAGTGTAGGTTTATCGCCTCTCATAGCCTTCAACATAGTCAATGCCGAGGGGAATGTATCTTTTGATTTACCGTTGAAATGAGGTTCTGCTAACTCAAGTGCTTTCATTACAGTATCTTCGCCTTGCATAACCAATCCGATACCTCTTGCTTCCACACCAGGTAAGCCCATCTTCTGTAAGGCACTTGCATACCAGGGTGCAGTTGGTGCTTTGAAACTAATTTCCAATCTTGGGTATAATCTTGAGTCAAACTTGAATCTGCCACCGTTTTCAATCAAACCTGCCAAGAATCTGTCTGCGTCTTTGAGAACTATATCTCCCCTTCTAATGTCGTAAAACAATCCCCTTCCTTGAGATTTGCTCAATTGACCTATTGCAATTATATCAAACAAGAAACCATGAGATTTGATTAAAGAAGATATTTCAGCAGGGCTTGCTTGTACTCCATATGTCTTCAATGTCTGAGCGTTCAATGCCCCTCTATCCAATAAGACCTGTCTGCAATTCTTCAAAATTGCTCTTTCACGGTGCGACATTCGCTCAGACTTGTCAATGGTCATCCTCCAAATCCTTTCTGCATCCTTTCTGCCATCTTCAGTAGGATCACTAACCCATGTCTTCACAAATCTTCTAAATGGCAAATCCAAACGATTCTTGTTGTTATTCAAAGAGTCAAAATCAAGATCCGTCAGAGGTAAAGACTCATACAAATTAGGATTGACACCCGTAAATTGAGCAAGAATTGATTGCTTTTCTAACTTAAGCAATGGTTGTATTGCATCAAGAACCTTGTTTTCTCTAGCCTTGACCAATATCTCTGTTACCTCTCTTCCTGTCATTCCAAAGTTTTCTGGAAACCAATTCTTCATTTTAGCAAGAGGCACAGGAGGAGGTGCTTCCGAGTCAAGTTCAGTTCCAGGTTGGTCTGTGGGAGGAGTGCTATTGTCATTCTTCATTCCCGTAATCTCAGTACCCTCTCCTTCTTGAGTGGAGGGTTGGTCTTTTACCGCTTGTTCTTGTTCTGCATTTTTCTTCTCTGCTTCTGCTAATTCTGTTTCGGCCTGTGCTACTTCTTTCTGTTTGGCTTGTAGTTTATTCTTGATAGCATCAACACCCATTGATGCCGCAGCTCCGATTGCCTTTTTACCCGCAGGAGATGAAGCAATTGCTCCGGCTGCACGAAAAACGGCAGGTGCAATCTTCTCAACAGAATCAGTCAAATCATTTACCCCATGTACGGGTTCGAGGTATTTACGCATCCGCCCACCCCAACCTGTTACGCCACATCTCACCGTCTAGGATAATTATGTTTTCCCGATATTCCTTAGTCGCTTGTACCGAAAGTGCAAGGGCAATCACCATGTCGTCATGTGATCCAAGACTTTCCATCCTACCATTATCAAGCATGGTGAACATGGATAATTCATTCAACAAGGTATTCATATGCCTCTTTGTTGCACCTTCATCTTTGTAAGGTACGGCTAGATGTTTTCTTTCAAAGTGCAATTGCAATGTATGAATCAATGCCTCCTTTTTCATACGACTCATATTGAATGGTTTGATAGGCAGATCGCCAATCTCTTGAAGGACTTGATTGAAAGCCATAGCAAAATTGTTAGTTTCTAATTCAATTATAACGGGGTTGAACCTAGCATTCAATTCTATTATCTTGTCAATCTGTTGATTGAAATCCATGTTTTTCTCGTGATGAACATGGACTATCCTCTTGTGCCTATTCTCATCCATGCCAATTACCATCATACAAGTGTAATCCGCACTTCTGTTTGCACTTATTGCAGGGTCCCAACCAATGTAGTAGTTCAATTCCTCAGTTGGATCAGGATAGTAAGATAATGCAAGAGAATCATCTTTTACTCCTTCAAGCATTTCTTCTGGGAATAAACTCGCTTCACTTGCTATTGGCTTACATAGGTACTCACGAGTAAATGCAATAGATGTCATTTCACCCCTTCTAGTATTCAATGCCTCAAGATTCCACCTCTCCGGCCACAATGGTTCGCCTGTTGCTTCATTGATTGCAGGATATTCTTTCACACAATACCCGTCTAATCCTTTCAATTCAGAATATAGATCGGTATATGAGAACGGTGTTCCGACTACACACATTTGAGCCGTGTGGTGGAGAACGGGCAAAAGAGCAGTATAGAACCATGTAGATATGGATTTCAATTGAGTATCTGCTTCACTTGACAATATGTCATCCAGAACTACTATATCTGGGTGAGCACCACGAACCGCCTTTCCTATGGACATAGCTCGTATTGATGATTTATTTGTCATCTTGAATAATTGCTTTGCCCAACCTCTCTTTGGCTTAAGATGTGCAAGTGCAGGAGTTGTCATAATCAATTCATCCATCTTTGCCATATGGTCTATGGATTGGTGCTGACTGTGGCTAAAGAACAAAACTTCCGTACCAGGATTATATGCCATCTTCCATAGAAGATATACTCTAAAGAACACGGATTTGCCGTGATCTCTGCTTGCTATGACGCATACTTTGTTGTGTTTCTCTGCATTCTCATACCACTCTTTATGAAAATGTGCTAATTGAAATTGACATATGTCCTCAAAGAAGAAACGGAAATCTCTCCTTCCCATTTCCCAATCAACTTTGCTCGTTAATTCGAGCATTGCGTCATTAGTCACTCTTCCACCCCGATGGTAACAAACTCATGTCGTCACCACCTGGAGCATTCTTTGCGAACAAAGAAGCAGGTAGTAATGACAAGTCATCTCCTTCAACTACATCAAAACCAAGATCCGGCTTGCTTTCTTCTTGTGGTGGCTGGCTTTTGATGATTGGTGACATAGGCTCACTTACATTACGCCTTACCTTTACGGTTTCAAGATAGTTGGGATTGTGGAATGGGTTTGCAAACGGATCTTTGAGAACAAATTGCTTTCCAAATATATCGTCATACCTTTCTGCGGCAGAGGGAAAGTGATCCTCTAAATCTCCCATGCTATTGTAAAGGTGTACTCTTGCGGTTTCATCCCCCTCTTCGGCCAAATCCAACAATTCTGTTATCAAACTTGAATCAGTCATAGGAGTGATGTTTGGCAAATCATAAATGTCCTTTGGTATTTCTTCTATTTCAATATCTTCATCATTAGGTTCTGCTTCTTTGGGTAGTGTAGGGAGTTCTCCCCCTGTTTGCTCTAGTAAAGCCGCCAAAGCCTGTTGGTAGGTTTTATTTTCTTTCATGGCTCTATGTACTGCCCTATCCATTTCTTTAGTGCCTCCTCTTTCAAAATCTTTAGGGCCAAGCACAGAAACTCCAAACGCATCTCTATACAAATTAACAAAGTGACCTGGAACTATGTTCTCATCATAAAGTTCCCCTGTTAATTGCTTGATTCGTGCCTTTGGTTTTCGGTTTCTTGCAAACCCCGCAATCGCATCCTGGTTTGCTTGAACCGCATCGCTCTTAGGAGCAGGAATCTCTACCTTCTCTTTCTGGGGTTTCTTTGTTGCCGTTGCCTTAGCCTTAGCCTTTGGTTTAGGTTCTGGTTTAACCTCATTCTTTTTTTTTGGCGGTTTGGATACTAGATCGGTTGCTGATGCTTCTCTTACGGCATCAGCATCGGGTTCGGGAATAGTTGCCTTCATTCGTTCTTCCTCCTGTTCGGGTGTTTCTTCGGTTTGAGGAGGGTCTTCTGGTGGCGGAGAATCATCGGAAGTTGAGGTTGCAGCTTGTTCCTCCGATGATTCAGATGATTCTTCTTCTTGTACAGGAGCAGGAGGCGTTGTTGGCATTGGCCTACCATATTTCAGTTGAAAAGTTAGATTCTCTCCTCTCATCCTATCCGCTGCTCTCTCAGCAGCGATTCTCTGTTGGCGGTTTCTTGCCCAATCTCTTATGATTCCCTTGAACAGGTCATCATCGTCTATTGCTTCCCATGCCGTGTCAAACGAATCATCTGAAGGCATTTCGAATTGCCTCCGTTGTGTGCTTATCTCGGAATACCACTCTCTGCTTTTGCAAATCCCAATAGTCTGCAATCGGATCATCAAACGATGCCGTAAAGTCACCTGCCGCCATTGACCTCAATCTGTTTTGACCCTGCCTTCTTTGGGATGCGTTATACGCTCCTCTTGCAAGACCCGAAAGACCAAATGTTGCTACATTTGAAAGTAAGCCTGTTCCTATTCCTCCTTTAGTTCGTGCTTGTTGGCTTGCTTGATCGACTAATCGCTCTTGAGCATAAGTTGCTCCGTCTTGCTGACTAGCAGAACCCGTTGAAGCAGTTGATGGAGCAGACCCTGTTGCTTGTGCCGTCTGATTTCTTGTATCTGTTCCGGCTCTTGATCTCTCCTGCGTTCTTTCGGGTAAAGCGGCATTCTCTCCTGTTGTTGCGGGTAATGCCGTGTTAGTAGCTGCTCTTTGTTCGGGAGTCTGATAACCCATCTGCTCTGCAAATGCAGGTGGCAATCTTCCATACCTTTCTTGAAGGCGAGCGTTATTCACATTTTGTCTAATCTGCTTCTGACCTTCCCTGTCCATAGCAGGTGCTCCTTCACCACCATATACTCGTTGATTCCTTGCCTCTATTGCATTCATAGCACCTTGACCGGATACTGCTCCTCTAAGTGCCGCCGCACCTTGACCGACTAAATTGCCCATGCCAGGCATAATCAAACCAGATGCATCTCTGCCTGATCTATCTGAACCATACATCGCAGTTCCTGCGGCAGAAGAAACTCCTCTTCCTACTGCGGATGCTCCACGACCTGTTGCACGACCTGCCGCCATTGCACCACGACCTGCGGCTCTAGCACCTGTGCCAATCGCTTGACCTGCGGCACGAGCTGCACCTCCTAGTGATGAGAATGCATTACGAGCCATTCCAGGTGTAGCGGAAGCAACGGCAGAAGCACCCTGCCCTATCTTCTCGGCAGCACCCCTCATTCCTGCACCAACTGCACCTGCGGCAGAAGATGCTCCTCTGCCAACTGCACCTGCGGCAGAAGATCCTGCTCTGCTCATTGCACCTGCGGCATCTTGTGCTACATTGCCAAGAGATGAGAAAGCATTCTGAACCATGCCTGGTTGCCCTGCACTATGCCTGTTTGCCTCTGAAACAGGTGATCCTTCTCTATTGGTCAAACGACTCAATCTCTGATCAAACTCGTCACCAGGAGTACCCACAAGTGATTCTTTTGCACGAGAAGCACCTTGACCTATCTTCTCAGCCGCACCTCTCATTCCCGCACTAACCGAACCTACGGCAGAACCTGCTGATTCTTTTGCACGACCTGCTATATTTTTAGCGGCATCCATCATGCCTCCGCCTTCTCTTGGATTGGTAGCATCTGCTCTGAATCCTTCGCCCGCAAAGAAATTACTTATGCGTGGTGCAAACTCATGGTCGCCCGTTTCTGGATTAACATATTTCTGATGTCTTTTGTATCCGGCATTTTTCATTTCATCATAGCCTTCTTCTCCTGGTAATTTTCTATAACCTGGATTGCGAATGATTTTCTTTTCAAGACTCCATGATTGAACCGCTTTTCGGATTTCATCGTCATGTGCAAAACTAAGCATATAGAGCCACCTTCACCATCTGCACATTCTCATGAGGAACATTGAACGCCTTTGCGATCTGTCGCCAATCTCCTCTTGTATGGAATATAGATACAACATCTGTTGTTCCCATCTGAACCTTGCTTGAAAGCAAAGCAACATCAATTGGAGAATCAACAGACAATTTACCTAAGTGAGTTGTGTCGTCTATGGTGGCTTTTGCTAATGCCAACTGAACTTCTTCTATGTATTCTTCAAAGTCATTTCTATATGTTTCAGAACGCAGTATAATGTCATCAACAGACATCTTTCCTAACAACCCTGCCAACCTTGACAATAAACCTCGCCCCTGCCCTGAAACATCACTCGATTGAGCCATTGGTATATCGCTATTCCCCTGCGTTATACGGAACATAGGTGGAACATACGATGGTCCGGTAGGTGGCGGAGTAACGGCATTGGGGCTTGGATTCGGCCTTTCTGGTAGTGGTTGTCTTGGAATACTGCTTGGTGGCTCACGAATAGTGGGATCAGGTTCTTCTCCCGTTATAGTGGCTTCTTCTTGAGGCACTTCAACTGAAGGACCGCCATACCATGAGGGTGGTCTTCCTCCTGTTTCTTTCATGTGAGCATCGTATAAACCGTTGAGTTTTCGTTGTCTAGCACTTCTTCCTCTAATTTTACCTGCATATGCATCATCAAATATGCGTTGGACTACTTCTTCATCAAGTTCATGAGCATCAGCAATTGCTCTGACCATGCTCTTATTCCCTTTGTATGACCCCTTGCCGAGATTCTTAATCCAATTTGCATCTCTAAGTTCTGGATGTATGATGTCTTCTGAAACTCTATTTTCAACCGCACTCGGTAAAACTTGTGAAGGGTCTTCCTCTTGTTCGGGAGGCATGAGATCCCCACTTCTTATCTCAGCAGCTTGTTGTGCCTTTCTTCCAATTCTACCATGTGTTGAATCAAAATTATGATGACCATGATGTGTTCCGTGATATACTAACTTGTCATTCATGAAGTTCTGCTTGACATATTCATATGCTTGCTCAGGATTCATGCCTTGTGATGTGGCTTGTGCTTGCAAGTCTTTTACTAATCTTCCAAGATTATCCCTCATCGGCCTGTCGTTGATTGTAATTACATTGCGATGAACATACTGTGCAGGTATGATATATCTATTCCTGCTATCCTTTCTCCCCGTTTTTCGATTATATTGATGGCCAATAAATCCTAAATCCTTTGCGGCTTCTTCATACCATCTTGCATATCCCTCTGTGTTGCCATTATGACCACTAATGATATGAGTAACTAATTTTCCATTTTGAGTATGGAATGGATTGAAAGAACCGTCTTTATTTTTCTGGGCTTGAACTAAAGCCGCATTCTCCGACTTATGACTTGCGTTGATTGACCATTTAGCAGGGTCTGCACCTGTTTTGTCAAAAGGTAAAGGAACGGCAGAAATGCCTCTTTGCTGATTTAGAACATTCTGCCTTTCAGCAGCTTGATTCAACATCGGCCTTCCAATCCTCAAACCTTCTTGTAACGCTAACTCGTAAGCAGGATCTTCTGGTCCTGCATGGTATGCTTTTGCATAATAGTCTAACAACTGACCTGTTCGTATTGCCATCTCCATAGCATCTGCATCATATGGATTGAGTAGCATTTCTTCTATATCTTCTAAATTATGATGAAGGTTCGGGGTAATCAACCCCATAGCCTCAGAGTTGATTTCACCTTCATGCCCCATAACGGCACTTATGAATTGGTCTATATCTGAAACCACATAGGATTTGGAGATATAGAAATCATCAAAGTTCCATCCCAATGAAAATCACCTACCATGCCCAACAACACCCGCTTCAACCAATACGGATGTATCGCCAAAGCGGTATGCGGCCTGATCTTCAATCCTCCCTGGTCCGTCTTCGTAATGCTTTGAACTTGGATCTGATGACCTTTCTGGGCTTGCTTGCCCTCCCCTCTTTGCATTATCTCCTAGTTCAGGAGTGGCTTTTGTTAGTTTATTCAACTGCCTCAATATAGCCTCAACTTTCTTTTTGAGATGTAATATCTCGGTTCGGGATAATGCCGTTTTCTTTGATATGGAATCATCTGAACGCCTAATGTAATCTTCTGTTCCTAACGGGTCGCCATATCCTGGTTGAACCTTGATTGCATTTTTAGGGTTAGTTCCAAGTTGTGGAGATGACGGCATTTTTGTTCCTCTGCCCGAATCAACGGGATTTCCTAGAACAACTCCTCTAGTTCCTGTTTGGCTGATACCTGTTCCGCCTGTTCCATAATGATGAGTAAATTGTCGTGGTTGTGATCCTCTCGCCCTATACATTCTATTCTGAGCCTTCTTTCTTTCCCATGCTACGGGATCACGAAGCCTCAAAGGAATGGTTCTATCTCTTGTTGAACCAAGATTTCTCAATGGAAGACTTCTCGCATTGGGTGCGAATGATTGTCTTCGAGAATAAAGGTTGAGTTGCCTCTTAGCCCTACCCGCTTCCCTCTTGCTTTGCGACTTCGGTTGCCTTCCGCCTGTGGCTTTGATTCTTCCACCGACTTTCCTGCCTCTTCTTCCTCTCCCTTTTCGTCTTCGTTTGGCTTTGGACTTTCTTCTTTCTTCGTCACTATCTTCATCCTCCTCGTATTTTCTTCCTTTGTATTTTCTTTTACCTTTGCTAATTGACCATGCATCCTCAAATGATTCGTCACTTGACAAAGTAATTGCTCTAGTGCCTCCTCGTGAAGGATGGCCGTATGTCACATTTGGCGTTGTGCTTCTAACTGTTCCTCTGTTTGCACCTGCTGACAATGACAAACCATTAGCCCCAAGATCCACGCCAAGACCTGTTTCAAGCAATTCGTTCTCCTGCTCCATCATAGGACTCCTCTCCATTGCCTCATCCATTTCTTCGGGTTTGACGCTAATGTGTTGCAGACCAGGCATGAGTTCTCTCAATGCCTTGTCCTTACGCTTCTGAGGATTGGTTTGATCTCTGCTTTCACCATCTTCTGGTGTGGTTCTCGTGTGATGTGCAAGCCCCTCTGCATTTTCATTTGGATTGACATCAAGATCACCATAATTGCCCATTTCACGGGGTTTATGCCCGCCCATGAACTCGGCTACTCTTGGTTTCCAACCTTGATATGAGTCACGAGGATTGCCCATTGTCACTTGTGAATCGCCCCCTCATCGTATGGAGGATAGGTAGAACCTCCATATTTATTTTGATTATTCACTCTAATGGCGTGAACGGATTTGAAGCCCGCTTGGATTCTTATTGGCAAATTAAGATACCACTTTGCGAGAATCTTTGTTTGAGCATATGACTTGGATAATGCCATGAATGCTTGCTTGAGATGCCTTATTGTTTTCAAAACTTCAAGATACTGAATATCATCTGTTAGATCAGGACATTCTTCTTCGGCAGTTAGATAGCTGATGATTGCAAAGCGACACTCCATTATTGCCATATACACAGAAGTCGCTATCTCATCTGCATTATCTATCTCAAAGCCTTCCATTGACTCTAACCATGCTTTTACTACGAAATCAAGACCATCCAGGCAACGAATCAATTCATCCTCACAGATAGGCCAACCATCTTCATGGAGTATATCTTCATACTCCGTGCCTTTCAACATCAAATCCCACAATGATTTCATCCTTCCAACACTCCTGCTTCTGCCAAAGCGTTGCGAAGTACACGCCATTCATCAGGTGATTTTTCTGCAAAATGGGCTTGTATCACGGTAATCACATTCACAGATTGGCTCTTGTCTAAGGATTCCATTGTTTCCGACCATTTGGCAAGATCGTTCAGCGTTTCCCTAACCTCACGGTGCAACTGAACTGCAAGGCTTATGTCCTTTGGGGAGATAATGTCTGGTGTTTCAATGAATTGTGACTCTAACCTGTCTATCTGCATACCAAAAATCTGATCCAAACGATTCATGTTTGTCTGAATCCTTTGCAATGCAGCTCTAGTATCGCCAATTACAGTAGGCATCATTTCCAATGTTGCTTGCTTCTGTACGAGAGGAGCAGTATGTGTATCCAAGTGATGACTGATAATTGAAGCATCAACTCCTAATTCATATGAAAAATCATCAATGGATGCTCTACCATCCATGATTGCAGATTCAATCTCGGCTCTTTCGGGGTGTGTGCATATCGCACAGTCATGATTGCTATTGTTGTAGTATTCATCACCAGAATGTCTTTTCATATGTCTATGACTTGTACCACTTGCCCATCCTTGTTCTCTGTCAATTGCCTCTGGTGTAGTAATGCCTGTGCGTATCTGATGTTCAAACTCATCACGCTCTGGATGGTTACAGAAGGGGCAATTCTTGCGTGTCTTCCGACCAGGCATGATAGTGCATCGTCATACCATCATTATTGGGTCTTTTCATGCTTCTTCATGTGGATGCCACAATATCCATCCTTTGATTCAGACGAGATACGCCTTTTGCACCTTGATCCAGAAGCAACTGTCGCCTTGCATAATTTATGCTCAGGAGGGTTTCGATAACACTCAACACATAGACCTGTTCCATACTTTGACTTCTTCTTCAAAGGCTTGCCACAGTCCTGGCATTGTTTGACTTTTCTTCGCTTGATGAGTGCCTTCGCATCCTCAATATTTACCTCGCCATCTTGGTTGATGTCCATGATGGAATCTGCCGCATCATGCAATGCCGTAAAATCCTGATCTTGTATTGGATTGTTATACGCAACATACATCATGGGTTGGGAGGTAAATCCTCCGCCCCTACTAATTCTAGGGGCACTACCGAAAGGAAGCGTACTGTCTTCCTGCAATTAAGAAAGTTGCAAAGAGAAGAAGAAGTGCCATCATAGATTCCATAGGTTGCATCTCTGGTCCCTTGAATGCTAGAATTACTATGTCCATCAACATGAATGATATGATAAATATCATAGTTGCACTTTCAACGAGTATTTTCTTTGGGCTAAACATAGCCAAAGTTGTAGTCATTGGATTTATGCCAAGATTGTTTTCATAATCGTCATACTGTCCTGTTCTTTCCATAACAATCACACCAACGCTGCTGCTCCCATTGCACCCATACTTGGCATTCCTTGTTGTTGCATATGAGTTCCAACTAACCCTCCAAGCAAACTACCAAAGAATCCAGGTTGATTTTGACCAGATAATAGAGGGTTGTGAGCTGCAAGTAACATCTGTATCTGTTGCTGATTCATTTGAGTCTGTTGCATACAAGCAGATTGGAGGCTCTGCAAAGTCAATCTTAGATTCTCAGATGACATTGAAACTAACCCTGTGGGCAAAGAATTAGCGTCAATTGTCAATTTTCCATCTGCATCTGGGGTAAATGTTACAGTTGTAAAGAAGTCTTTGAGTGAAAGTGTAATCACTTCTCCGATTAAATCTAACAACACTCCCATTTGATTAGATTGTATGAAAGCCGCAATTGGGTCTTGATACTGTAACAATCTCGCAGTTGCTTGTATTGGATCATTAGCCATTTGTTGCATTAGCGGATTCTGTTGCATCATCTGCATCTGCATCGGGTCCATTCCACCTCCCATCATCCCATTTTGCATTCCATATCCCATACCCGACATTCCTGCACCCATGCTTGGTGCTCCGAATTGTTGAGTAGGTGCTTCACTACTTCTTGAAAACCAGCCCATTTTTATTCCTCCATTAACTTCCCGCTACCTGTTGTTGTGTGGGAATCGTATTAGCAGTTGCTTGTGGTGTTTGCGGTGCTCCACCACGACTATCGGGTATAAACTGCGGCACTCCTATCATGCCATTTTGTTTCATTGCATCTTGTATTTGCAATGCCCGCAAATCAAAAGTTACGGTTACTAAGTCTGCAACGCCACTTATTGGATTTGGGTGTTGAACCATTGTGATCCCCTTTTGATGTTGGACATCTTGTTGAATCATTTTGAAAAACGGTTCGTACTTTAGTAGAGATTCTGTTGTGGATCGATTCTTCTGTTTCGTTGAGCCTCCGGTCAATGCAGACATACCAGGCACTTTGAGAAACTTAGTTCCCAAACTCGCAGGTCTTGATAACCCATCACTTTCAAGCATTTCCTCCTGTGTCAATTTCTTTAGAGTGTGATATATGTGTAAGTGAGCAGGGCAAAGCGTACTGTTCAATTGATCGCCAATATCTCCATATGTCCTTGCATGGGGTTTGCGAGGTTGTCCTGTATCTTCATCAAACCAATATATGTCTGCTAATGATAATCTGGTATCTTCATCAATAATATGGGCATAGGCATTATCAGAACCTTCTATGAATCTGCGGATATCTGCACCACAACAAGCACATTCATGAGCTGCATTGTAACGATATATGCTAAATATTCCAAACCAATATCTTGGGGGTTTCAATGCCTTACGAAGCATTTTGATATTCTTTTTTCTAGCCTTCCTCGGATTCTTTGCATTGGTATGCAATTTGATTTCAACAGTAGGAACAAAACTCTCATCATCACCTGGAAGGTTTTGTCCTGTGCTTGCCATCTCAGCCCTTTGTTGTGACTTCAACATAGGATATGCAATGCCCGTATTTTTTGATAATTGCATCAATTCCTCATCGCTAAGTCCGGCTAAACGAATGCCTTGATTCCACAGTCCGAGATTCATCTTCGTGTAAATGTCAGTCGTGTCAGGTTAATTAGGCTAATCCATTTATCATAGAGATTCAATCATTTTTATCATGACCTTTTCTATATTCAATCCATGTTGTGCAGATATGGCTTCAACTTCGGCATGAATGCCCGCTTTTCTCAATCTTCTAAGTTCATTTCTAAAGGGATAAACAATCGGATGTTCTCTCTGCAAACCGTGATCCCACAAATATTGAGATTGAGGACTCCACCAAAGATCCATTTTGTTAATTAGAAAACAAACCATATCTGGTCTATACCCCTTTCTTGCATTTTTCCTAGCCTTCTTGCTAAGTGTTTTGCATCTGTCATGGCCTGTGATGTTGTCAATCAGATATTTCAAAGAAGCAACTGATTCTCTCGTATGTTGGGGATATTTGATTATCCTATCATCAATCATGAAGAATATTATGTGCGGTTTTCGAATGAATATATCCTCTGCCCATAAACTCCAAAATTGAGATTGGCCACCAATATCCACACTAGAAACGGGATGTCTTTCTTTCTTCCATTTGATTTGATGGCGATGGGCAGTTGGTAACTCATATTTTCCATTCATTTGCCTGTGTGATGTTCTAAACTCTAATGGAATCGGTTCTATGTCACCAGGAACTGTAAGATATTGGTCAAGAGTCGTCTTTCCGGTCATCGTTGGACCGTAAATGCCTATTCTATGTGGCTTCAAAGTACGATACACTTTTTTGATCGCATTGAAAGATGCCAATATGACGTGACCTGCTAATAACGTGGAACTCACGGGAAGATCACTCCCTGTTCGTTATCCACTCCCAAACTTCCACAGGTCGCATTTCCCCAAAGTTGTCTAACAGAAATAAAGTGAAAAATGTTAGAGCAATTCCTCCGAACAACGCCACTACGGTTCGCACCCATCCAGCCAGCCGTTCCATCCTTCGTTCATAGGCATTTTCAGCAAGGATCTGTGACATTGCTTCTGTTTGCCTTTCCTGTTTGGTGCTAAACGGCCACACCAACTCTTCCCCCCTTATTGCTTGTCATCTTCGTTACTACCATCATTGGGGATTCCAAATAATTGTTGTCCTGTGGATTGAGTGAATTGATTGCCCCATTCAGCTCGCATTTGTTCCTTCTGAAACCTCCTGGACTGTAATTGCATCTGTTGCCTAAACCACTTGTCATATCGTGCTTCTTGCGAAAACTCTGCTCGCATGGCTAGACTATCTCTAATCCCACCAACTTGGAACAGAACCATTGCCAAGCAAAGGAATCCGAAAGCAATTAGCCCATACTGTAATCCCATCTCTCCAGGAGATGCGTTGGGGAGATACCAATCAAGATGCGATATACAAACCGCAGTTCCTGTTAGTAGTGATTGCCATAGCAACATGGCTATCAGATTTACATCAATTCTTTGGCTATCGTTTATTCCAAAGGGAGGAGCTGCTATTCCTCTCATTGGTGTTCCTGGCTTAGGGGGTTGCATTACCATCTTAATCATCCTTCATTTTCTAATGCACGAAATCCTTTTTCGATCAACATATTACAAAATGCTGACTTGGATGCAAGTCCTCTTTTTGCTTCTAACAAATGATAGAGGTCTTCCCTCAGAATTACAGATACGTGCTTTCCCATTGCAAGAATGTCAGTCGTGTCAGGTTAATGAGTGTTCGGAGTAAAATCACGGAAGAAACGCAGATAAATCGGGTTCTCCTTCTAACGGACTCATTAGACTTAGACGCTTCTCTTCCAATTGTTGTTGCACCCACCATTGTTGTGCCATTGCCAAGTTCTTTTGTTCTTCATCTAAACTGTGATGAAAAGTCTTTGATCCATGACCTGTGTAATCTATCGCCTTTACATTAGGGTCCCAACAAGCATCGCAATTGTGCGTTTCACACCTGTTTTGTTCTCCTGTCTTACCTGCGGCAGGGCAAGCCCATACTGCTCCGTGATCATACCTATGACTCGCATTGACTGAACTGCCCGTGATATTAGGATGTGATGCCATGAGTCTTTTCATTTGTTCCGAATGATGCACAGGAGCGTGTTGTTTGTGCTGAGAAACCCTTATTGTGAGATTGGGAGGAATCTGCCCCCCTGCCTGTATAAACTCTCTCAGATGTTCATGCTCTCTTGTTGATAGCCAAAACTTCTTGTCAGGGTGTGCTCTTGCAACATCTGAATGGATTGCGAAGTGATGAGGGCTTTGCATATCTCCCGAAGCATTCAATCTAATTCTATCATGTCCTGCTTCCCCTATCTGCCAAGAAAGAGCTGCGGCATACATCTGGGGATTTGCTAAACCTAGAAGATTCCTAGTTTGATGTGCTTGAACGCTATCTGATTTCAGATGCATGACATTATCAACATAGCAACCATCGCAAACCGTATCCTGATCGCTCTCTCTAAGTTTTGACCCCATGTTGCACCCCCAAGTAGGCAAATCTTCACTTGGACCCCACATTTTATCCATATTACTCATACCATGCGTATCTTTGGTAGTGTGTCCTTTGATGTCATTGTCTTTGATAAACTTGCCAATAGCACGAGATGAATGTGCTCTGCTTGCAGGTATTGAACCTGTTTGATTTCTCCATATGTGTTCCATCATGTGAGTGCCGTCATCTGCTCTAAGATTGACACCTCCTTGTATTGGATAGTTGGACAAACCCTCTCTGACTTGCTCTAATGCCTTAACATGAACCGGATCTATCTCTTTTCTCCTGATCCTTGTCAATGACCCTTCGCCCTGGAAGTTTTCCTCGCCTCTTGCAGCCGCCCAAAATTGACTACCTGTATTCAATTGGTTTCGTATCTCTTCAATACTTTTGGTGATTACATCCTGTATTGGCTCTTGATGTAGCGGATCTCTGCACACTTGGCAGTACAGATGAGAGTTATCATCATGGAGGAGTGCATTGTGAGGTATAGCTACCGCCATATGTTCGCCCTAGAATTACCATTCATCAAAACTGTTGTGATGTGCAGAGGAGGTGGAACAAGGAGATGAAAAATCCGAATAGTAAGAAACGCATCAAGTGCCACCAGAGCGTTTAGTACCTCCCCTGCGAAATGAAGTAAAACGGACAATTGTTAATGAATTATCCCGCAGTTATTATTCCATTGCAAGTGCTACAAACCGTGTATGAGTATGGGCCTTCTTCATCCTCATCCTCTATGAGCAAAGCCCCATCCTTCCAATCTTGTATCTGTTGAGGACTAGCGGGTACTTGATTTCCAAACCTGTCATGTGCCATCCCATTGTATTCAGGGCAACTGCACCAATCATCCTCTGAATCCTTCTGTGCTATCAAATCCTCAGAAGTCGTTTGGCCTGTTCCATTACAGGAAGGACAAGTGACGAAATTGACGTTGATTGGGTTTCCTTGAGGATCATTCTCAGTAACTTGAACCTGGCCTCTGCCTTCGCATTGTGGGCATGAGTGCATACCGCCCTCTGTGTATCTGACTTCTTTGACTATGTTCCAAGCCTTGTCAAAAGAAGTCATCCTAATCACTCAGTTATATGGACTTCTTCTCCACAAGCAAAACATTTGACTCCTGCTTCATTACTAAATCTAAATGGGCTGAAAGATGTCTGATTGCTTGAGTATTCTTGATTTTCTTCTCCGCAAAACGGACACATCCAAGTGTATTCTCCATCGGGATGGTCTTCAGGCACTTCACGGTGTCTTACCTTAACGGGTCTTTCTTGTTTAACAATGGGGTCTGGGTGACATCTGCAACTCGCCCAGGGCGATCTTTCTCCTTCTGTTCTAACCTTGACTTGCTCACCACAATCGGGGCATTTGGGTAATGGCACATCGCCATGATCAACGGCTCTATCTAACTGAGAGAAAAAATCGTCTTTTTTTGCGAAATCCCATGCCTTTTCAAAAGGATCAGGATCTCCACGATTTGCTTTTAATCTATCACCACAACATTTGCCCGCAGCTTCCCCCGAACCACAAGCACAAGGAGAACAAGTACAACTTTTAGGGCTACATTCAGGGCAATCTCTAGCCATCTCAATCACCCGTCATAGGCAACTCTTGAATCTGGTCCATAGCTCTTTCAAGTTCTGCCCTAATAGATGGTTCAATAAAACTTGATTGCATATCCATCGCCAATGTTTCCATAATAACATTGTACGCTGACATTGGCATCCTAAGAGTAACCATGCCTTCCTCTTTAACAACATCAAAAGCCCTGTCAAACGTGTCCGTCATGGTAATGGCCAAATAGCCCATTGTTGATTAACACTCTTGTTCTGTCAAGCAAGTGCAACCATCATGGTCTATACCATCCCAACCACAATAACAGACTTCATGCGGCTCAACCTTTGGGTATGTCATGAGATCTCTGACCTTCCATTGGTTAATTAGATCTTACATCAATCACGCTGACCAAATGCGGTCTGCCGATAGAATCCTCTCATTGGCAGCTCGGAGTCCGGCCAAGTCTGCATTTCATTGACTTTCTCTTGACTCATGCCTGGTATGTTGGCCATTCCTACAACTTCCATGACTTCTCTTCCTTTACCCTGTATCCCTTTTTCTGTACGAGGAAGAACTTGATATCCGGTCAAACCGCCTGTATCCCATAGATGTCTTGGCATACGGGCAGAATTGAATGCAATTGTTGGAACTCCTGCATCAACTATGGGGCGAATAGCAGACATCAGCCTATGTGTGAATCCTCCAGGTTCTCCCTTATCACTTGCAATCAATTTATGTTCTCCAGGTTCTTGATAGTAAGGAGGGTCAGAAAGGAGGAATGATTTGTATTCAGGGTCTGCATAAGGGGCAACCGCTTCTAAGAACGGAACATGATCTCCCTCATGGAAGTGGTATTCCTTATCTCTCATCTCTCTTGACCAGGGTTCGTAACTGTATGGCACATCCACATCTCTGCCTCTTTTATCCACTCTTTGAGGTATGTATGGCAAAGTCGTATTGAGCGATAATGATTTCGAACCCCCTCCTGCATGAATCAAATCCAACAATTCTTGTGATCTGCCATATGCATTAGGATATTTTGTTCGTACAAGTTCTTTCTGTTGCTTTGACGGACCACGAGGAGCGATATTCAATGAGTGCGTTGCTTCATCCCCTATGCGGAAATGCCCCCCAATCATCTGAGGCAACAGTATTCCCGTCAAACGAGCCATCTCTGCTGATTTATCGGGATTGGTTCGCCACTTGCCCTCATTCATCAATTCATTCATTTTCCTTCGCAACTCAAAGAATCTAAGATTAGATGCATACATTTGGTCTGAGTCTAAACCCGCACCTCCTGTAATGTCATGAAAATCTCTAACCTCCTGTGCAGTAACGGAAGGCAAGTCAATTATCGGAGAACCTGGCATCAATCCAGGGAGTGTTCTCGGATCACCAACTCGGTATGTGTATTCTTCAGAGGGCTTCCACTCCAATAAATTGGGATTATCTCTAACATTCCTAAAGAAGTTCGGAATGAATCTGTTGTAATCGTTGCCTATGTACGCAACATGAGGTCTAACTGCAAACACACCGCCTCCACCACCGATATTCGGCTCAATCATCTCTTCTGATCCTGTTCTACCAAAAGCATCAGTCAGAAACTTCTGGTAATGCCGTTTTGACTTGTTGCCCGAAAGCCCTGGAATCAAAGAGGGCATTGAGTCGCCTGACTCAAATCTCTCCCACGCTTGCTTAATGCCTGGTTGGAACTTGGTTACTGCCCATGAATCCTCAAACACATCGTTGGAGGTCGTCATCAAGTCACCCCCACCCATAGACACGGGTTCTCCCTCTCTTTCTATGGCAGCTCTTGCACGATTGTCCTCGCATTCATCCCATGCAGCAAGACATTGACGGGCAAAGTTTCGTTCAGACGCTGCCCATTCCATATCTCCAAAATCCCTATACAATGCCACATCTCCATTTTGATACCCGTAATAGTTCAAAACGCCTTTCAATTCTTCACAAGACATATTCAAATGACTTTCATACACTTCTTGTTCTCTCATTGAATCTCCCTCCGAGTCATCAAACTGTCGAAGCAGGGCTATTACTCCGTCAGCGTACATTTGCCTAATATTCTGACAACAAACATCTCCCTCTTCAAGTGGGGGTTCAAGACTTGTATCCGGCATGGCCACTTCTTCTTGTTGTTGTTGTTGAACAGTTCTTGCCATCTCCGCCCTTTGCTCATCAAACTTAGCAACGCCCCAAGCCTGATCGAAAGCATCCGCCATTGTCAAACAGAAATCTGCAATGCTTCTTTTGCTTTCCTAATGTGACTATTGACAAAAGATATGGCTGAATCAAGGCGTTCTCTATCCACATTAGATCTCAGTCCTCTCTTTTCTGCCCAATCAACCAAATCCTCAGTCGCTAAATTGCCATGTGAGCCTTCAACAAACGGACACCCCCCTAAACCAGACAAAGATGAGTCAAACTCTCTAACGCCCATGTCGTAAGCTGCATCCAATTTACTATGCATAGAGCATATGTCATCTCCATGATGTAAATGCAAGGCAATCTTAGAGGATATACCGATATTTCTAGTCAATTGAATAAGTGACTTAATTGATTCTGGTGTTGCTCTACCTGCCGTGTCAGATAGGACAATGGTATTTCCAAACCCCTCTGCCCACTCTAATGACTGAATTAAGTCGTTTTGGCTGATGTTTCCACTCATAGGACAACCAAACACGCAACTCAGATACACTCGAACATCTGATTTTGAAATATTTGACAAGGAATCCTTGTACTTCGCATAGACACCATATGTTGTGTCATTATGGTTGTTGTTGTTGAATCCCTCACTTGGCGACATGAATATGTTGATTTTCTCTGCCCCTATGCTTCTCGCTCTTTTCAATCCCTTCTTATTCGGCACAAGAACACCAAACTCGCAATTCTTATGCTTCTTGGCCGAATGAGTGAATATTTCAGATGAATCAGCCATATTTGGAACTAATTTGGGATGTACAAACGAGCCGACCTCTATTCGCCTCAACCCTGCATCAACCAAATGGTCAATCAATGCTAACTTCACCGATGTTGAGATTTGACGATCCAGGTTCTGCAAACCATCTCTCGGACTCACCTCATAGATTTCAAGATCCGTCAGATTAGCATTCCTATCTTTTTGAATACCCATGTTAGAAATCTTCCATATTCCAAATCACCAAAATCATCGCTCATACGTCTTCTAGTCCTTCTAACATCTCATCTATGCATCTGACAAACATTTTGCAGGTAGAGTAGGATCTGCTCATTTCAAAACCCTCTTTCCATCTTGTTTGGCTTCTTCATCTCACGAATCTGTTGAGCTGCAAACCGAATCTTCTGTGTGCTATGTAATGACCAAAACGAATCCTTTGGAACTTTGAACTCCTTCTCTATGAGTTGGCACAATTCGTACCGTGATGAAGTCTGTAAATCCTCATCTATTGACAATCCGAGGACTTCTCTGACTTCTTCTTTGGAGTATTCAACACGCCTGTCCAACCAAACATAAGCATAGCCCATTAAGGACATCAACTTACGAGCGAACCACCGGAACAACCCCATGTGGTGTAAAAAGGAAACCATTGTTTATCTTTGTTATGTTTCACCATAACCATATATGCCACCATAGATATCATCAATCCTACCTGAGAACAATAAATCAAGCAAGCGATCCGTTCTTGAAGTTCCTTTGTGCTTTGTCGGTTCGCCACTCATATCAGTAAGAACAGGAGCAGATTCTTCATCTCCTATGTGCCAAACTGTCTTGTAAGGGTATTCGTAGCCAAACCTTTCAAGTATATCTCTATTTAATTGGGCTACTTTTGGGTCAATCCCCAAGCCATCACTAGGAACTTTGCGTGTAAATCGATTGAAGACGGGAGGATTCATTTCAGAGGAGGCTACTTCATTGTGACGGACATAATCGTAACCCGCATTCCGCATCATCTCATTAAATCGTCTTTG